>Ga0051987_10001246_pt1 | contig 13194 bp, 16 predicted proteins | sample CryGey08umfilter_2_FD_58083 | JGI IMG/M metagenome (GOLD analysis project Ga0051987, IMG submission 58083) | Groundwater microbial communities from aquifer in Utah, USA - Crystal Geyser 4/10/14 0.8 um filter | ecosystem: Environmental > Aquatic > Deep subsurface > Groundwater | place: USA: Utah... | reverse complement strand
TTATGGCAGACCCTTTAAAAGTGCGTGCGATGGGTGTGGCGGCTAAGAACCTTGCCTCTCCTGATGCGGCGATACGTGTTGCCGAAGCTTTGCTGAGTGCGGCAGATAAAGATATTCTACAAGATACACAGTTATAAGAGGGAGTGTTACAGATGATGAAACTTTTTGGTATGGATGTGAAAAAGCTGGGCACGATCCACTTTGTGGGTATTGGCGGAATTGGGATGAGCGGCCTTGCCTTATTTATTGCTGAATGCGGCGGCCAAGTGAGTGGTAGCGATACGATGCTGGATTATGCGGCTCGTATTAAGGATTTTGGTGGCACACTTTATGACTCTTACGATGCGTATCATGTACAAAATGCGAGTCTGGTTGTCGTGGGGACGGCAATTAAAGACACGAACCCTGAGCTTATGGCGGCCCGTGAAGCACGTATAACTGTGGTGCACCGTGCTGATGTTTTGGCGGAAATTATGAAAAATTATGCCACGATTGCGGTGGCTGGAACGCATGGTAAAACGAGCACGACAGCAATGGTCTATTCGGCTTTACATGCGGCGGGTGTTCCGGTTGGCGTGATTAACGGCGGTGTTTTACAGGAGCTTGGGAGCCATATTAAGGTGCCGCCCTCTGCAGATAAAGGGCAGGAACAATGGCTTGTGGTAGAAGCAGATGAAAGTGACGCCAGCTTTTTAAAGCTTAAGCCTACCGTGGCGATTGTGACAAATATTGAAGAGGAGCACATGGATACTTATGGCTCTGAAGAAAAACTTCTGGAAGCATTTGTTGATTTTGTGAATAGTGCGGATGAAGCCATTTTGTGCGGTGACGATCCCAACTGCACCCTCGTGGAAAGCCGCGCGGAACACGACGTAATTACCTATGGCTTTGAAGATTTTAATGATGTTTATGCGGGAGCCTACACCCCTCAAGGACGTGGTATGGCGTTTGATGCGACCTTGCGCGGAGGTGTGTTGCCTGATGTGGTGGTGGCGATGCCGGGGGCACATATGGTGATGAATGCTCTTGCGGCGCTTGCGACGGCTCAGCTGTTGATGGCGGATTTACGCCAAGCCGCGGATGGATTAGAAAACTTTAAAGGTGTTGCTCGCCGTTTTTGCAAAGTGGGTACCTTTGATGGGGCTGATGTTATTGATGATTATGGTCACCATCCCACTGAAATTGCAGTCACACTGGATGGCGCCAAAAAAGTTTATCCAGGTAAGGTTGTGGCCGTGATTCAACCTCATAGATATACGCGTTTACGTGATTTGATGGAAGATTTTGCAACCTCTGCCAGTGTGGCGGATGCGTGCATTCTGATGCCTGTTCACGCGGCGGGAGAGACCCCGATAGAGGGTGTTTCTTCTGATGTTCTGGCGGAGCGAATGATGATGCCGAAACCTCTTTTGGTGGCGGATGAAAGTGAGCTGGAAGATGCTTTGGATAGCATGGGGCTTACAAAAGGAGATGCCATTGTTTGTTTGGGGGCGGGGACGATTAGTAAGATAGCCAAGGGGCTGGTGGATTAGATATGTCTTTTGAGTGGTTGCCCGAAAATGTTGGTGAGGTTGAGTTTTTGCTGCCTTTGGCGCCTTTGACGACCCTTAAAGTGGGCGGGCCTGTGGACTGTTTGGTGAGGCCGAAAAGCTGGGAAAGTGTTGCTGAGCTTATGCGCGCGAAGCCCGAGGATGTGCCCCTGACGGTGTTGGGGTTAGGCAGTAACATGGTGGTAAGAGACGGGGGTGTGGCGGGGCTTGTGCTGTGTTTAGACGGTGTTTGCGACAGTGTAGATGCAGGAGAGGCGGGTATGCTGCGGGCAGAGGCGGGGGCGAGCCTTGGTAAAGTTGCCCGTGCGGCGCGCGAGCATGAATTGGATGGCGTCGCTTTTTTTGGAGGTATCCCTGGAAGTGTGGGGGGCGCCTTGCGCATGAACGCCGGTGCGTATGGCGACGAAACTTACGACCGCCTGGTGCGGGTATGGGTGATGACTGACAAGGGCGATATTTTAGAAAAAGAACCTGCATTTTTTGAGCCGCGATACCGCGGCACCGAATTGCCTGAAGGATGGATTTTTGTGGCGGGAGAATGGGCCTTGCCCCGTGGCGATAAAGAGGAGATTCGGGCTGCGATGCGTTTGGTGAACGAGCGGCGGCGCACGTCTCAACCTTTGGGGCTGCCGAGCTCGGGATCCTGGTTTAAAAATGTGATTGTGACCGAGAAGAACAGGAGCGCGCTTGTTGCTGTTTTTGGGGATGAGGTGATGCCTGGTGGCAAAATAAATGCGTGGCGCCTTGTGGAGGCTGCAGGATGCCGCGGGTGGCGCGAAGGCGGGGCGCAGGTGAGTGAGCAGCATTGTAATTTTTTTGTGAATATCGGGGCTCATGATGCTAAAAAAGGCGAGGGGGTGGCGGGAACTTTTGCTGACTTTGCCAAACTCTCTGACCGTGTGGAAGCTGAGATTTTAGCTAAGCTGGGTGTGACGATGGAACGAGAGGTGAAATATGATGGCCGAGCGTAATGGTGTGAGCCGCGTTATTGTTTTACAGGGCGGCGACAGCCCTGAGGCGAGTGTAAGCAGGAGCAGTGCGGCCGGCGTTGTGGCGGCGCTTGCTCGCTTGGGTGTTGCCCATGATTTATGGGAGCTTGACGGGGATTGGGTGAGCCGTTTGGCGGCCTTGCAAGGCGAGCCGGGTATTGTTGTTTTTTGTAATGCCCTCCATGGAGGGATGGGGGAAAATGGTGTGGTGCAAGGTGTGTGTGAGGCCCTTGGATTGCGTTATACAGGCAGCAGCCTGCCTGCGTGCGCCCTGGCTATGGATAAGGTGCGTGCACGCCATGTGCTGGCGGCTGTGGGCGTGCACGTTGCTGAAGGTGGAGAAGTTTTTAGCGCCGAGGAGATTGAAGACTGGATTTTGCGCCTTGGCAAAGTGGTGGTTAAACCTGTGGATGGCGGGAGCAGTTTGGGTGTTTCTATTTTGGAAAAAGGGGCGGATGTGGCCAAGGCTTTCCATGCGGCGGCCAAGGCGGGAAGCGGCCGTGTGATGGTGGAAGACTTTATTGCCGGTGTGGAACTGACAACGGGTGTTTTAGGAACACAGGTTTTGCCTGTGATTGAGATTGTTCCCTCCCATGCGATGTATGACTTTGAGAGTAAATATACCGTGGGCGGCAGTGAACACATTATCCCCGCGCGCGTGCCCCATGATGTGACGGCGCATGTGCAGCATATGGCGCTTTTGGCAGGACGCGCTTTGGGGTGCACAGGGGCGTATCGTGTTGACTTCAGGTACGATGAGAGGCTTGATTTTTTAGGTGTTTTGGAAGTGAATACCTTACCCGGATTTACGCCAACGAGTTTATTGCCTGATGCTGCCGGCAAGGTGGGCATGACCTATGATGAACTGGTTATGTGGATTATTAAGGCAGCCCTTTAAAATTATTTTGCCGATTAGGTATAAAAAAGCTTTACAACATCAGGTTGCATTGTATGATGTATGTACAACAAGAAAGTTGTATAACAATATGACGCTTTTTAAACCTGTGGAGAGGCTGTACACGTCTTCTCTTTATCCTAAATTCCGCCGTAGCCAGATGGTGGCGGATACGTTGCGCAGTATGATTGACGATGGTCGGTTACGCACGGGCGACAAATTGCCTACGGAGACAGACCTTTGCAAGGAGTTTGAGGTTTCTCGGACGACGTTGCGTGAGGCGACCCAGATGCTGAGATCTGAAGGTCTTTTGGATGTGACGCCTGGACGAGGAAGTTTTGTGTGCAGGCCCAATATGCGTGAGCGTTTGGATGCTTTTGCCATGGCGGTGCGAGGGGACAGCACTCTTAATAAGCCTGAGGCTTATGAGGTTCTGGGACATATTCTTATCCCCCTTTTGCCACAATTGTGTCGCAGGCCTGAGCCTGTCCGCCATGCCTTGCTTGCCACGCTTATGCAGCCGCGGTTAACGGCGCAGGATAATACGGATATGGAATGCGCATGGATTGTGGATATTGCGGAGAAGGCCCAGGCGCCCATGGCAGGCATGATGTGTAAAGTGATTTTGACGGTGCTTTATAAAGAGCGTCTCCGGGCTTTGGGGAGAGAGGATGCGTGCCACCGTTTTTGCCATGCCCAGCTGCGTGTGGCGAACTCTCTGGTGGGAGGTGATGTCGAGGTGACCTCTCGTTTGCTTACCCATTACCTTGATATGATGGCGGGGAGTGTGGGCGATATTGCCCTCTCTCAAATTGGATAATTGCTTTTTTGTCATTTCATCCTTGTGCTTTATACGCCAGCTGCGTTAGTGAATGAGGCGACACAAAAGGAGATATCATATGCTGATGACGTGGCTTACTTTAGCTGGAGGTTTGGTTTTTTTAGGGGCGGGTGCTGAAAGCCTTGTGCGCGGCAGTGTAGGTTTGGGCAAGCACTGTGGGCTTTCTCCGTTGATTATGGGGCTTACTTTGGTGGCTTTTGGTACGAGCTCTCCGGAGCTTGTGGCGAGCCTTCAGGCTGCGTTCAGAGGTGTGGACGGCGTTGCGATCGGCAATGTGGTGGGCAGCAATATTATGAATATCTGGTTGATTTTAGGTGTGGTTGCGTTGATGGGAGGGCTTTCTATCCAGCGTGCCACGTTGTTACGGGATGGCGGCTATGTTGTGCTGGCAACCCTTGGACTTACGACCCTTATGTTTATGTTTGGCGAGATTACTCGCTTGTCGGGTTTGATTATGTTTATGTTTTTGGTGGCCTACCTGATATGGGTTTATCGGATAAGTTTAAAAGAACCCCTTGTGGTGACAAGTGAGATTGCGAGCACGCCGGCGATGCCTGTGTGGCTGGGGCTTGTGTTTGTTGTTTTAGGGCTTGTGGGCCTTATTTTAGGTGCCAAGCTTTTGGTGGATGCTGCTGTGTTTATGGCAGCAAGCTGGGGGGTGAGTGATGCCGTGATAGGGCTTACTGTTGTGGCGGTGGGGACGAGTTTGCCTGAGCTTGCGGCCAGTGCTGCGGCTGCCATGAAAAAAGAAGCCGATATGGCGCTTGGGAGCATTTTGGGTTCCAACCTCTTTAATATTCTGGCCATTTTAGGGATTACGAGCATGGTGATGCCCCTTAGCATCCCTGAGCAGATTATCCAGTTTGATGGGTTTGTTATGATGGCGGCGGTTGTGAGTTTGTTTATTTGGGGAGGACTTCAAGGCCGATTGGGCCGTTTTGAAGGTGCTCTCTACCTGGCGTTTCTGGCTGTTTATATCTGGGCGCTGATACCGACCACACTTTAAAGAGATATCTGATAAAAACGCCCCTGAGTGGGGCGCTTTTTTTAGTCTTTATTCCTCGTTTAAGATTGAGGAATAAAATCGACACGGCGGTTTTGTGCGCGACCTTCTTTGGTGGCGTTGTTCCCTGGTGTGCTTGTCTCTCCGTAACCTTTAGGCGTGAGGCGCGTGCGCTTGATACCTTGACGGACGAGGGCACGGGTGCCGGCCTCGGCGCGTTGCTCGGACAGCCATTGGTTATAGAGCTGGCTGCCTGTTGTATCTGTGTAGCCTGCGACTTCTACGGTTGTAGAGGCGCATGTTTCTAGCGCTTCTGCAACGATTTTGGCTGTGGCGTTACCTTCTTTGGTGACTTCGGCACGATCGAATCCAAAATACAGTGAGGACGTTTTTACGGTGTTCATGGCGTTCTCATCACAGGTTTCAAAGGCTTTTTTCACACGGTTGAGGGTGCTTGTGAGCATGGCTTCTGCCTTGCCTTCCTCGCCTGCTGCGGGTGCGATATCTTTCATATCTTTTTCCGCGGTTTCAACATCTGTGGGGGACATGATTTCTACGGCGAGGGCCAGTTTGTACTCCTTGGGAAGGGCGACGCCGAGGTTTTCTGACAGTTGCGTGTTGTACATTTCATCCAGCGCGGTACCGGAAATCATGATTTCGCGGCCTGCGATTTTTGCTTCGGCGGCTTCGAGATTCACAATGTTGAAGAGGACGGTGCCGACGGCGCTCCGCCAGCCAGAGGGAGCATCTTCTTTTACAACAAGGCTGGAGCTGACGTTGCCTTCTCCGTAGTGGGTGGCGGCGATACGCTCGATGACGTTTTTGCTTTGCTCGCTATCTACCTGGCCAGATATCTCGATGTTTTTATCGGTTTTTTTGATGGTCAGGGCGTAGGTTTTGCTTGCCTTGGCTTTATTCTCTTCTGAGGAGACAACCATTTCATCTTTAACATCGGCAACCCCAAAAACCCTTGCGGTGGCCGCTATGGCTTTGTTCTTGCTTTCTTCTGACGGGGCGGTGCCTGTAAGGACGATGACTCGACCCTGGGTTGTGACGTTGGCGTAGAGGAGGCCTTGCTCGGCCAGGGCGACGTTAACACGATCGGTGAGATCGGCCTCTACCCTTGGTGTAAGCCACTGCATGCCTGCAGAAACGGCGTAAATTAACGCTGCCAAAGCAGCGAGGGTGATGATGGTTTTTTTCATTAAAAGAGCTCTCCTCATTGTCATTTTATAATGGCCTATTTGTACACATGGAGTGTTTTGTCCACAAGAGGAAATGCTTGTTTTGTGGGCACTTGATGATGGTTGAGCGCGGCTTTTTTAGCTGAACTTCCTTTTTGCATCCAGCGCGAGGCCGAGGCCGACGCTCCCGAACATATCTCCCTGAATGATATCTGCCGAGGGAAAGAGAGATAAGATGGTTTGCTTGATGAGGGGAATTTGCGTGGAGCCCCCTGTAAGAAAGACGGCCTGAATGCTTTGGGGGGTAAGGGATGCCATGGTGAGGGTTTGCTGTGCGGTGGCGGCGATGCGATGTGTGGCCTCGTTAATGGCAGCCTCAAATTCTTGCTTGGTGATGTCTATATCCAGAGGTGGTTTGAGAAAGCCTAGATTGATGTGAGAGGTATCTGTGTGGGTTAGACCCATTTTCACATCTTCTACTTTGCCGGCGAGGGTGTGGCCTTGCCTATCTTCTACGAGCGCAATGAGGCGTTCTATCAGGTGGGGATATTTTGCACTTTGGTGAAGCCTGCGAAGCTCTGGAGCCATATTCTTTTTATACAGATTGTTAATGCGTTGCCATGTGGCGAGATCGAAATAATAGCTGGCGGGGAGAACTTGTTTGCCGTTGATATTGGGGGTTTGGTACCCCAGCTGCGGCATGACTTTGGCCATACTGAGCTGTTTATCAAAATCTGTCCCGCCCAGATGCACGCCTGCATTGGCTAAAATATCATTTTTACGATCCGCCGCTTTAGCTCTTTCGGGTGAGACGCGCACGATGGAAAAATCTGACGTTCCCCCCCCGATATCCACAATAAGAGCCAGCTTCTCTTCTGTTACCTGTTGCTCGTAGGTGAGGGCGGCGGAAATAGGCTCGAATTGAAAATCTATCGTTTTAAACCCTTGTGCTCTGGCAACGGTTTCCAGCTGATTTTGCGCTTTGGCATCGGCTGTGGGATTACCATCTACAAAGTGGACGGGCCTGCCAAACACAGCCTGTGTGAGCGGTGCGCCGATATTTGCTTCTGTTTTGTTTTTTAAGTGGCCGATGAACGTGCCGAGGATCTCTAAAAAAGAAAGGGACCGGTTTTTAACCTGTGTTGTCTCCTCCATGAGGGGGGTGCCCAAAACGCTCTTTAAGGCGCGCATGAGGCGGCCTTCGGCGCCTTCTACATAATCGGCAATGGCATGCCGGCCAAAGTAGGTTTTATCCTCTTCAAAACTGAAAAAAAGTGCGCTGGGGATGGTGAGATGGTTTCCTTCCAGCGGGATCAGCCACGGCCTATGATCCTCGACTACGCTGACGGTGGAGTTGGAGGTGCCAAAATCCAGGCCGCAGAAGATTTTGGTCATGTGCTTTTTTCCCCTTGTGTGCTGATGCTGAGTGAGCTTTTGTATAGAAAACAGAGGAAGATGCAAGGCTTTTACATCTTTTTTGTGATGCAGGTACGTTTAAAGAGATAAATCTACAAGGAGTTCTAACTCTTGCCGTGTATCCCATGCCTTGCGTTTAAATTCCTTATGGTAGGCATCAATGCTGTGAAGAGATTGTTGAGCAATTTTTTTTGCCTCTTCCATGTTATCGGCTCTCATATAATAGACCAGATAATCTCCATCTTGTTGTTGAGCAAGAAAGACGGACTCATATGGACGCCTTCATCGCGTAATGTTTCTAAAGCCTCATTACGACGTGTATTAAGCGTTTTGGCCCACTCTCTGACGTGTTCCAAGCTTTCAGGTTTGAGTTTTATCAACACGCATTTTGTTTCCATATTTTCCCCCCATTCTCTCTTTTTATAAGAATGACTATAAAGCCTGTAAAGAAAGCTTCAAGTGAGGGCTGTCTCTTATTGATTATTTGAAAGCATATTCCCTCAAAAACAGAGTTTAGGAAGAGAGGATTAAGGTTTTTAGGTTTAGAAAAAGACTATAAAACAAGGGGCTGTCAGTTTTATTTGTTTTAAACTCCACATGTTGGTATGGCACCGTATCAGAATAAAAACAGTCTCCCCAACCTGACAACCCTGCCGGGGCGTTTATCTGTATGTGTTGAGAAGGCGGGAGGGAAGCGCTCTCTCGCGGCTAAGGCGATTTGCAGCGAGGCTCAACTCTTCCGTTACCTTAACGGCGAGAGTGACATGCCTTTGGAACGTTTGCTGCGTATTGCTAACTCTGTCGACATAGACCCTGCCTGGTTGGCTACGGGTTTGGAGAGCAAGCCTACCACCAAGCAAAAGCCAGAATTTAGGCCTGCATTGATGCAGTTCACATCTCGTGTGCTTGACGAGATGCTTCTTGAATACCAGCGCCCTATGGCGCCACGGCTTAAAAGCCAGCTGCTGACCTTGATTTATGAGGCGTTGCGGCACGAGGAAGTTGTTATGGGGAAAGAGGATTATCCGAACAAATTCCGCATGCTTGAAATCCTCACGTTTTTTGAGCCGTTTAAGACTGAAGAACTTTTGCAGACTTATCATGAGGTGATGGGGCAGCTTGAATATGGCCAGATTGACCCAGACCAGCACCAGCTTTTGAGCGTGTTCTGCAATCTTGTAAGTAAAGGCTGGGAGCATTACTACAACAGTTATGTGGGTGAGGTTTATTTTGAGCGTATCGGATATGACCTCTTGGATGAGGCGCAGGCGGAATTACATACATGGGTGAGTATGGCCTTGCAGGCGACCGGTAAACCCGATGTGCGCTGGCTGGATTTGGGCTGCGGGAATGGTCGTCATCTTGCTTTTTTGCGTAAGTTTTATCCCAAAATGCAGTTGAAAGGGGTGGAGCCTTCTGTACAGGGTGTTGAGTTGTGTAACAAGTTGGAACAGCAGGGTAAGCTGCCTGAAGGGGCTGTGGTGAAGGGGGATGCACAACAGATTCCGTTAGCGGATGAGAGTATGGATGTGGTGTTTGCACGGCATTGTTTGCAGTTTGTTCCGTATTTACCGGGAAGTGGCTTGGGTATGGAGAAGGTTTTATCTGAACTTTACCGTGTGTTAAGCACGGGAGGTATGCTTTATTTAAGATCACCTTCTCACATAGGATCGTATAGACGATATGCTTGTTTTTGGCAGGTGTTTGATGTCAACCAGCTTCGTGAAGTTGTTGAAAAGGCTGGCTTTACAGTTGTGTCTTGCCATGATGATGGTCGGGCTTCTGATAATGCAGGTGGTAAATTGGCGGATTGTTCCAGTTATGTGGATACGGCCTTTACATTAGTTTTACGCAAAAAATAAACGGGCTTTGAAGCCCGTTTAGACGTTTTATAGGTGATTAGGCACAGGCCATAGCCGAGTACATCTCGGGCAGGTGGGTTCCGTAGGCCTTTAGGTTGATGCCGAAGTCTTCTTCGTATTTGGCTACTGTGGTGGGGAAGAGATCTTCTGATCCTTCAAAATCTGGCGTGTGGTGCAGGTATTCACCGAACAGCAGATCGCAATCGGCAAAATACTGGCGGGTGAAGGTGATGTGGGTGTGCCAGACAATATCCACCAGGCGGGGGGGCACGAAGCTTTGGCCGGGGTAGCTGGCTTTGAGGGTTAGGAATTTGCGGTAAAGATCCTCGGCACGGGCGAGATCTTCATCCGCAAGGCCTGTATCCTCTTTCACGTGGGCCATGACGGCTGTGAGGTCTATCTTGGCCAAACGGTTGGCAAAAGGGGTATCAAAGTGAGGCTGGATGGTCATCTTGAACTCTTTCTATCTGTGTTTATCAGGTTTGATAGAGGTTATATACAATCAAAAATGATTTAAGTCTATAGGTTTATGCCTATAAGTTCTCTCAAATGTGAGAGACGGTTAGGCACGCCTCTCTCTTTTGAGAAAAAAGCCACGTTCTCTCCTTTAAGGTGCATGGAAGACATTCCATTTGCTTTGTGTGGCGGGAGAACAGAAACCCATCTGATCTCCTTACCTCATCAACGAAAAGGAGAAAATACCATGCATATTCCTCTCACCAAACAGCTTGGCTTTGTTTTTGCCGCGGAACAAACAGACACAGGAGACCTTAAGGAAATTAAAGTTCTTGATCGTTGGTTTGCGAAGCGATCCAAATCTGAAGCGCATCCTTTTGAAGAGTTGACGATTCGTCTTCGCCCCTTTGCAAGTTATGAGGAGGCTCAGGAGATTGCCAACTGGCTCAACCACAAGCTCATCACAGGCTACTCACCCATTATTGATGTTCATGTGGCTTAATGTTCACGCATATTAAACAAGGCGGAAATTAACATGTTAGATTCACTCACATCCCTCTTCATACGCATGACGTGGCGCGGTATCCTCGCCATGACAACGATCAATATGGTTCAATCTCCGGAGAATTCTTTTGCGGTGCTCGGTTATGTGCGCACCAGCCTTGCTTACTTCGGTTGGTTGCTGGTCCAGACATTTACGGCTTGAGGGGGGGCGCGACTTTGGGAAATGAAAACTTGGCGGACGAGAGCCTTCATATTGAAGGTGTAAAATATTGAATAGTTATTGATTCCTCCGATAGAAAAAATGTGTAGGCCCCCAAAAATGCCCCCAAGCACACATACTTAGCCGTGGTCGTATGCATCTAATCGGGGGTCTACAAGAAACACCTTGAAGACATCTCCATCTATCATTCCGATAAGACGACCCGCATCTCCATGGAATCGGCAAACGCTTAGCGTGAGAACATCATCAGTCAACCAAGTTGGCAAGCTACCTCTAACCTGATTACGCTTGATTTGCTCAAATCCGTGACTCTTACGAGATGCTTGGCGTATTTGTTGCCAAGTCATACAGCTTAGAATCCGTAGCTTTTCAGCCAACGCTGCTTTGAACTCTTTATCACAAGCGCTAATACAGTACGTACCATCCTTCAAATCAAACGCAAATAACGGATGAGCATCATTATTAGATTTGCCAGAGGCACTATCTCCATAGGCTCCTTGGAAACGTCCCTGATTAGGAGGATTAGTTTTGAACTTCTGGGACATTGTTCAGGCAGGTCTCAAAATACTTCTTCAAGTCCGCATGGGATATTTCTTGCCCTTGTTGGGTAGTTTCATCCCAGTTGTTTTGCCAGGGCGGTTCTTTATGGGTCATTTCTCTCAAAGCCCATGCGCTGAACTGGCCAAACTCGGAATATATATCATCTAAGAAGGATTTAGTTTCTATAGAAAGTTTATCTATATCATCTCCACTAGCAATCAGTGCAGTAATGGGATTAGCGCCGTAGTCGGCCAAAGAGGCGTAGAGAGTACGGCTTACAGGGCCGTGTTTCCAAGCCTCTAAAGACTCGTCAAATAAAGGTTCTCCGTCATTCAAAGCTAAATGAAACCCTTGAGCGTAATAGCACAGCTTCTGTACTTTGAGGTTTGTGATAATACCATCTTCGCCTTCTTGTAGAACGCGATGAATGAAGTAGTTTGCAATATCAACGATTTTCATTTCTTGTTCTCCAGTTCATTTTGCATGACCCTATTCTATCACTTTATAAAAATGATATGCATTATCCATACCACTTGGGCGTATCTTCTGTGACATATATGGTTTATTGTTTCACAAATACAAGGCGTTGCCTTGATTTTTTACTAAGGTAGACTTTTATAATCCATTGCGTAGAAGCAGGCCGCAACCGGCAAGGCCACAACCCAAAATAAACAGTCCAAGACTTCCATAAGCAAGGAAATATGAAATATAGTTTGGCCAATGGTTGGCTACGTGGTTCATGCGGTCATCGTCTCTCTCCATAAGACGGGTACATTCAGCATGGTCAAAGGGCTTTGTGAAGAATGGCTTGAAGTCAGCCGTATAGTGTTCAAATAGGTAGTCTGCTATTTGGAACTGCACAGCCTGATATAATCCTATAAAGATGAGTCCTAAGACAAAGGCTCCTAAAGCAAAGAAGTTTAGGCTTACATCTCTCATCTCAACGGATGTACCCAAGAAGGCCAAATATGAGACAGCTCCACCAGAGTTCGTCAAAAAGAGATATTTGATACCAAAGGCCAGAGATTGTTCTCTTAGAGAATAAAGTTCCTTCCACCGATAATCAATATGGGCAATACGGCGCTTAGCGTAGTCTGCATCTGCTATAACTTGATTGGGATTATTTTCATTCTGACTCATGAGATAAGACTACAACACCTAGGCACTCAACTTGAAGCGTTTTCTGATTCCAATCAGTAGCAAGAACCAGAAAATGGAAGAAAGAAGGATGCTGACACTTAGCCAGGCTTTGAGGAAGGAGGTTTGAGGTTGGATATCTATACCAATAGCCAGGAAATACACCGGACCGAGGGACGCCTTGAGGGCAAAGAGTAGATGGCCCGTGCAAGTCCCAATATGCTCCAGCCAGCCGTGAGGTTCATCCACAAGAACAACGCCTCCACCTAGAGGTGAGATAAGTAGACTTAGGCAGAAGAGATAGGCAACCCACATCATGGGCCGCAGATAATCAAAGCCAAAGAAACTCAAAGAATCATAGGCTTTGAGTAACCATAAATCTAACTTGCGGCCAATCGGCCATTTCAAAGGATTGTACCCCATAGGGAGATTTTGGAGACTTTCAGCCCGCAGTTCATAGCTATGGAATCGCTCAGCTTCATAAAACTCACCGACAGATTGCAGTTCCAACTTTATTCTACGAAAATCGTCTTTGATATCTATGGAGCCATTATCGGCCTTGATATGTTCAAACTTGGTGTTGGTAAAATCAACCGT
>Ga0051987_10001244_pt1 | contig 13218 bp, 12 predicted proteins | sample CryGey08umfilter_2_FD_58083 | JGI IMG/M metagenome (GOLD analysis project Ga0051987, IMG submission 58083) | Groundwater microbial communities from aquifer in Utah, USA - Crystal Geyser 4/10/14 0.8 um filter | ecosystem: Environmental > Aquatic > Deep subsurface > Groundwater | place: USA: Utah... | reverse complement strand
TTGTCGGAAAAATCTCCACAGACACAGTCCGGAACAACCTCGCAATAGCGGGGGTGGACGCAAGTACAGCCGAAGGAATGGAACCGGAGATCCTGGAAAAATACGGTGGTACGCTGGATCATGCCGCAGTTTGCGCTCACCGTCACGGCAAGCACGTCTTGGCAAACGCCGCCGTTCCCGCCCGGGTTGTTGGGTACCTTCATCTTCCCCAGCGCCACTTCGTAAGCAGCATCTCCCAGATCGAGGATGGTGAGAGAATCCCAAAGGACTTCCGGCGAAGAAGGATGCAAGTATCTTGCCATAAATACCCCCTTTCAATTAGACTGCCAACGAGCGATTTTTGACATCTTAGCAGTTATAGAAAATATGTAAAGGATTCCTCCCCTTGATAAGGGGAGAAGAGGAGAGGTAGATAAAAAAGGTTAATCTTGCATCGACTGATTCTAATTTCGCGTTAGAGAGTTGATTAAGTAAAGCGCAATTCGCCAGAATGATGGTTTTACGCTATAATTACAGCGATTTCAATAAAATAAACACTCAATAAATGAATCCCGTTAGAAATTCACTAAACACGGGTTTCGATAAATAACAGGTTTAGCAAAAAAACAGAATTAGATATTAAACATTATTCATTAAATTTCTAACGGGATGAACCAAAAAAACCGTTTAATCCTTCGTCGGGCGGCCAGCCGGAAAATAATGGAGGACTTTTTTGAAAAAGAAGTGGTCCCCCGCTATTATCCCAAGGCTGAGCTGGTTTCTTTTCAATTAAAGGACCAAAGCGCTTATCAGTTTAAAAAAGCGGTGCGCTATACTTTGGGACTGCGGTATCCTAATGGGGAAATAATAGAAAAAATAGTGCGGGGCAATGTGCCCAGCCGCCATCAAACCTGGGAAATTACCGTATCGGATCAGGCTTTGAACTATCTTTACCAGCACGGATTTGACCGGGGGAAATACCAGGTTACTCGGCCGCTCGGACATTATCCTTCTCGCCGGCTGCAGCTTTACGAAGAATATCCCGGCGACATTCTTTCGGATCTAATTAAAAAAGGAAAGGGCGATTTAAAAAAGAGCGTTCTGCTGGCAGCGAACTGGACCGCGGAATTCCACAATTTGAAGGCTAAAATCGGCCGGGTGAAAACGCTAAAAGCGATCCGGGAGGACATGAGCCATTTTATTAAAAATTACGGCAGGCACTCCTTAAAAGTTCAAGCGGACGGGAAAAAAATTCTGGAACATTTTTATGCGGCCGTGCAAAAGCAGTACCATCCTAAAAAAAGCGGTTTGATCCATGGTGATCTGAACGCTAATAATATAGTAATCAATAAAAATCAGGTGGGCGTAATTGATTTCGGCAACGCCTGGCGGTTTGATCCGTTGTGCGAAATAGCGAACTACTTGGTTCAGCTGGAGTTAATCAGCTGGCGGAGCGAGGTTTCACCGCGTTTAGTCGATAAACTGAACGCCATTTTTCTAAAAAATTATCTCCAAAAAACCAAACAAAACAACAACCGGCTGGCGGAAAAAAGAATTGATTTATGGAAAGTCTGGTGGATGATGCAGATTACCGCCTTTGCCTGCTCCATTTTTATCGATAGTAAAAAGAACCGGGCGGATCTGAATAGAACCATTGTCCGGCATACTATTCCCCGATCAAAATCCCTACTTAATCTATAAATTCGGTTTAGGATGAGAAAAGAAAATCCTAAAATCAAGAAGCAAAGGCTTCAAGCCGCTCAAGATGCCATTAATGACATTCTGCTTAAAGAGGGGTACCGGATTATTAAGGAGTTGAAGTACGGCCCTCGCTTTTTGTTGGCCGAAGTAACTAAGCGCAACCAAAGAGCGCTTTTAAAAGTCTGCCTCTTCACCAATACTTTAGATAAGAGGACCAATCTGAAGTTTTCTCGGGAGATTCTTTTTCTGAAATTCCTGGCTCGATCCAAATATCGTTTTCTCAAAAAATCCGTTCCTAAAATTTACGCTTCGGGCTTAGTGCCGCGCACCTGGTACATTCGGGAATACTGGCCCGGAAAAACCCAGAATGTGGAAGGAGGGGACATTCGTTTCAAACCGTCTTTCTTTAATAAAGATAACTTGGATTGGGTTTTTAAATTCTTTTCCGCTCTGCAAAGCATTAAAAAAAAGGAGTTGCCGGCAGAATTAAGGAAACTGCTTCATCGTTCTTATAATTTTAACCGTCAGCTTTGGCGCTATTTGGAGCCTCACTTCGAATTAATCGAAGGGTACTTAAGGCAGCCGGGCGTGACCCAACAGTTTCGCCGCACCATTAAAGAATACATTCCGGCTTACAACCGGGCGACCCAGGTTTTATCGCACCAAGAGCCTTATTCCGCCCATTTCATTAAAAATGACGGGGGCTTCACTTTGATTGATTGGGAGAATATCAACTGGGTCAATCCGGTACACGATCCGGTCGCATTGTGGATGCGCGCCTACGACCATCCAGCCTGGCAGCATCAGCTTTACCTGAAGTTCAAAAGGCATTACCGCAACTTGCGGCAGTTTGACGAGCTTTGGATTATTGAAACCTTCACGCAATCCTGCTTTAATATCGTCAGCTACTATTTTCACCACGACACCGAAGACCTGCAAGGGCTGGCCATGTTTTCCGAGAAAAAAATCAAGGAAATTTTATCCCATAAACCCGAGACTCTTTTTTAGATGGAAAAATATATTGATCTGCATATCCATTCTGTCTACTCCGAGGGAGCTTTAAGCTGCGCGGAGATTTTAAAACTGGCCGACCGGAATAATATTAAGGTGCTTGCTTTAACGGATCATAATGTTATCGACGGAGTGCCGGAAATAACTAAATTAAGCCGGCGCTATAAAATAAAAGTGCTTCCGGGCGTGGAAATTTACACCCACTACCAGGGGCGAGCGTTGCATTTACTGGGTTATAATTTTAGATTAGGAGATACCGAATTAAGCCGGGCGTTAAAAGAACTACAAAAAAACCATATCAATAAGGTTAAAAGATCAATCGCTGATTTAAAAAGGAGGGGATTTGTCATCAATGAAGAAAAAATATTCCAAAATCCTTCGAAACAACTGGGGGCCATTCATATTTTGGCAGAAATAGAAAAATATCCTGAAAACAAATGCAAGATTAGGAAAGAAATTCCCTCTCTCTACAACGATTATTTGGGCAAGATTCATCATTATCTGGGAAAAGGCCGTGCCGGATATTTCGAATTATCCCAGTTGCCGCTTTTAAAAGCGATCCAGCTGATTAAAAAAGCAGGGGGTCAGGCGGTGCTGGCTCATCCTGGTCAGCAGTTGATTTTTAAGGAAGATAAAGTAATCCCCGCCCTGGTTAAAGGGGGCTTGGACGGGTTAGAGGTGCTTTCCCCCTACCATAACTGGCATCAAATTGAACATTACCTTAAAATGGCTGTACAGTACCGCCTGTTGATTACCGGCGGGAGTGATTTCCACGAATATGTTAAGATAAAGGGACAAGCTATTATCAATAAACAATGGGATTATTATAAAATCCCCTATCGCCTTTACCGCGATTGGCAAAAAATGATTAATAATTAAGCTTACCAAAATGGTTAACTTTGATATGCCGCCTCGGGCTAGCGAGGAAGAAGAAAAGTTTGAAATAAAACCAAAGCCGGAAATTCCCGAAGGAGGAAGAGAAAACAAAATAGACGCTGAGAACGGACAGCCTTTAAAATATGAGGTTCTGGATGAAGGTGAGCATGTTACTTACCGTGAGGAAAGATGGTATCAAAAAGACCAGGTTCCGTCACCGGAAACAATGGGCGGTCATCGTCAGCAGTTTTTTCAGTACGACGATCAAGGCCGGGTGACCGAAGAGTTCGGCCAAACCCTTTCTACCGAAGAAGGCGACCCTAAGCATGAAAACCAATGGCGCAACACCCATCAGTATCCCGAGGACGGCGGTCATATATTAAAAGGAGTGATTGAACATGGCAAAGACAAGGGCCATGAATGGCAAACCACCACTACGGAACAGCCGCTTGGCGAGAATGGTAAAGTAGTCATAGAAACAAACGAAATTTTAGAGCAAGGCCAAAATCTAGAAAAACCGGAAAAGGGAACTATATTCGAAAAAAGAAAATATTTTGATTCCGCCGGGGTTTGGGTCGGCAATGAGAACATTGACCACCAAACCGGAGAAATCACCCACAACTTTCCAAAAGACGCAACAGAATTGCCGGAATGGGCCAATGTGTAAAAAATATTAATTTATAAAATCTGACCTTAAACTATCTTTATGTCTAAAATAAAAGTGTTATTCGTAGCAGCCGAACTCACCCCTCTGGCTAAAGTGGGAGGATTGGCCGATGTCATTGGCGCGTTACCCAAGGCGTTGGCTCAGCTGAAAGTGGATGTCCGGATTGTTATTCCTAAATATGGAATAGTGGATGAAAAGAAATACAAACTTAAAAAGGTGGCAACTGATTTCACCGTTCCTTTTAAAGGCAAAGAAGAAAAAGCTGCTCTTTGGAAAACAACTCTTCCTGGCAGTGCTGTTCCGGTCTATTTGATCGACCATCCGGAATTTTTAGGAGAAAACGGCGTCTACTACGAAAAAGACGCTTCTTCCGGAGGTACTCCCAAAGAATGTCGCCGTTTCACTTTTTTCGTAAGGGCGACCATGGAGATTTTCGGTCCGCTCAAATGGCAGCCGGACATCATCCACTGTCACGACTGGCATGTGGGAATTCTGCCGGCTCTGATTAAAATCCTTAATAAACAAAATCCGGAGCGCTCTCCTGATTTCACCACCATTCTTACTATCCACAACCTGGCTTTTCAGGGCAAGTATGTTCCTGATGATGTTTTTTCCCTGCTGGAAATAAAGGAAAACGACTGGCCTACTTTAAAAGAACGGTTCGGTAAGAATCAAGATTTAAATTACTTGCAGCAGGCCATTCTCAACAGCGACTTAATTAACACCGTCAGCCCCACCTATTCCCATGAAATTCTTACTCCGGAATATGGCGAGAATTTGGAATCCACTCTTCAGAAAAAAGCAAAAATACTGACCGGAATATTAAATGGAATCGATACCGATCGCTTCAATCCGGCCACTGACCCCGAAATCAAACTGAATTATTCCCTTAAAGATTTCATTAAGAAGAAAGAAAACAAACAAGACTTGCAGCAAAGCGTCCAACTCCCCCCCAATCCTGATATTCCGGTGGTGGGATTAGTATCCAGAATTACCGACCAGAAAGGAATCGACTTGATTTGTCAAATTATCGATGAACTTGCTACACTGGAGATACAACTGGTATTTTTGGGGCTGGGGTCAAAACCACTAGAGCAAACTCTGGAAAAAGAGGCTCAAAAGTATCCGAAAAAAATAGCGGTGCGGCTTGCCTTCGACGCCCATCTCGCCCAGCAGATTTACGCCGGCTCTGATCTTTTTCTAATGCCCTCGCGCTTCGAACCGTGCGGGCTGGGGCAGATGATTGCCATGCGCTATGGCACCGTTCCGATTGTTCGGGCGACCGGCGGATTAAAAGACACCGTTCAAAATTTTAATCCTCAGACCAAAACCGGTACCGGCTTCGTATTTCAAAATTATGAATCTCAAGAACTGCTGGCCACCATCAAAAAAGCCCTAACCGTTTTTTCCGACCAAAACAGCTGGAACAAGCTTATTCAAAACAGTATGAGTCAGGATTTTTCCTGGCTCCATTCGGCGCAACGCTATCTCGCTCTCTATCAGAAAGCACTGCTCCAATCACCTAAATCATAAATTTTAAGTACCATGGCTTCAAGAACGAAATCAGAAATCCGCAAAGACTACATTCAAGACAAATATGTCATTATCGCGCCGCAAAGAGGAAAGCGGCCCCATGATTTTGAACAGATTGTCAGCAAGGTCACGGAAACAAAAAAATGCGTTTTCTGCCCTGAAAACGTGGAGCAAGATTTGATTATCCGAAAATATGACGGGCAGGGGAAAAAATGGTCCCTTATTACCTTAAAAAACAAATTTCCCGCCGTTACTACAGACAACTCCGATGCTTACGGGGTTCAAGAAGTGATTATCGAAACCCCTGATCATGCCACCGAGCTGGAGCACCTTTCGGTACAACAAATTAAAAAAATGTTGGATGTTTATGCTGAACGTACTTATGAAATAGCTAAGGATAAAAAGATTGAATATATTCTGATTTTCAAAAATAATGGCGGCCGGGCCGGCGCTTCGGTAGCGCACGCCCATTCTCAAATATTCGCCACCTCTTTTCTTCCTCCTCATTTAATCGATAAATCTCAAAGAGCCCAAAGATACAAATTAGAAACGGGAAGCTGCGTTTACTGCGACGTAATCGAACGGGAACGCACCGGTCCTCGTTTCGTTTGGGAGGACGAGCATGTGATTGTTTTTACTCCTTACGCCTCCATTCACAATTACGAAGTTTGGATTATGCCTAAAAGGCATTTGGATAATGTGATGGTCTTGAATAACGCGGAAAAGCTTTCTTTTGCCACCGCTTTAAAAAGCGTCTTGCAAAAAATCGAGAAGTTGAATCTTCCTTATAACTATTACTTTCACCAGGTGATTAATGACAATGATCAGCATCTTTATATGAAAATTACTCCCCGCGGCTCGGTTTGGGCCGGCGTGGAAATCGGTTCCGGCATAATCATCAATCCCATCTCTCCGGAAGAAGCGGCCGAGTTTTATCGAAACGGGGATAAAAAATAAATAAACTCAAAAAGACGTCTCTCGGCGACGCTCGAGACGCCTTTTTATTTTATGATAATCACCGTTGTTTTAGATAAAAAAATCTCTGGCATGTACTATTTTACACACCAGAGAAGATTAACTGCAGAATTGAACGAGCGAACGACATTCTAACTGACCAGTTCCAGGGCTTCTTGGGCTGTTCCTCCGCAAAAAACTCGGTTGATCATGTTCCACCATCCGGCTATTACAAATCCATTACTGTTTTCTTTGTTAGTGCAAGGATTGGCGTAGATCATTTTGTTTCCGGACGGATTTAAGTAAGCCTGGCTTTTTTTGGAGTTGGGAGCGGTGGCTATCTCTGCGCCGGGAATGATCATTATGCTGTGCCGGCTGCTTGGGGAAATTTCAACCGAGCTTGGCATGTTTCGTGCGCCGCCGGCCTTAATTAATCCTTCCGAAGATATTACCGCGGCATTCCATGCGTCTTCTGTAAGCCATGGGAATATTTCGCGCCGGTGATATTCCAGGCGGTTCATTTCCGCGTGGATTTTAAGCTTTCCCTCAAAGCCTTGCACTTCATTGCTTAGGATTTCGCAAGCGCGCAAAAAGTTTATCGTCTGGGTTTGAAGCATGGGTATTCCGAGGAGGTTCATTTCTCCGGCATGCCGTGGTTTAACCGACCGTTTCTTTATTCCCATGTTCGTCCTGTATAATGATCCGGCATGATGTTCGTCGGCAGAAAGATGGATCTCCACTTTTTCCCTAACTACGCCGCTAGCCCTAATGTTGCACACTGTTTCTTCTATTCCTGCATTTCCTGTTTTGAGGGAAACTAGTCTGTATCCTGCGGTGAAAATTTTTACCGGGACGATGCTTATCAGGTTTTTTCGGATAATCCCGATAATCTCACCCAGGTCTCGGCAAAGAAACGGTTCCCCGCCCGAAAGCCTTATTTCGCCCAACTTAGCTTTATTGCTAGCCAAACTCCAGAATCTTTCATGCCAGGAAAGCAGAACAGGAAGACCAAAGAAAGTTTCAGAGGACCAGCAATGGAAACATGTTCCGGGGCAGGAAGGGGAAACAAACATCACGATTTCCCAATCTTGACAATGCGCCTGCTCGGCTGGGACACAGTAGAACGGTACGTACATCGCGCTACCGTTTATCGTTTTTCGTATTTCAGCCATATCATCCACTCCTGCGCTTTTCGCGCGAAATGACAGAAAGCAGAATCTACTTTCCAAATGGAGCCGTTAGTAAGATCGGCGTTTCTCGGGCATCCCCCTCCGCAGGTGGCCAGTGCGGCGCATTCGAAGCATTGCGGCATGTTTAGCGGCGAACGTTGAGCCCATTCGACAAAAACCGGATCTTCCGCGGGAAGATAGGAAGCATCTTCTACGTCTCCGTTGAAAGTTTTCCTGCTTCCCATGTATCCCTGACAAATGCCGATCTTGCCGTCAGGGCTTACGCTCATTTGTTCACCGCATCCGGTGCAATCCGCGCGGATTATAGTACGCTCCAGAAAGCAGTTTATTTTATGGTTCATCCGTCGTTCATAAACGTGCGGATAGCCGGCCTGGATTATTTCTTGTGCCTTGATAACCGCGTCTCCGAATCGCGCTTCGTACTCCGGATCGTATTCATTTACGTCAGGAATAATGGAAACGTGGTTGAACCCCAAGGCTCGCACGCCTAGTTCGTCAAGCAGCCAGTGGATTATTTCCGACGCCCGTTCCGTACTTTCTTTTCCTAATACGCAGGAGACGGTCGGGCGAATGCCGCATTGCTTAAGGGCATTAAAGCCTTTCATGGTGCGGTTGAAACTGCCCCGGCCGTTTCTGTAAACGCGGTTGCGGTCATGAATGCTTTTAGGCCCGTCCAGAGAAACGGAAACCATTACGCCGTGCTTTTTCAGTTCGCGTGCGATCTCCGTGGTGACAAGCGTGCCGTTAGTGATCAGAATTTGGTCTATTCTTTGCGGAAGAGCGCGGATGCTTTGACGGTATTTCACGTATTCCAAGCAGCATTTGAGGATTTTCCAGTTAGCCAAGGGTTCGCCGCCGTAATAAACTATCGCTGGCGGTTTAGGAAAGGATCGTCCCTTTATAATCTGGCCAAACTTATCAACGCTTCTTTTCATGACGCTCGCGGCCATGTTTCTTCGGCAATAAGCCGGCGTTATACCGCCTTCAATAAAGCAATAGCGGCAGCACAGGTCGCAATAATCAGTCATGTGCAAAACGAGCAGCCTTATCTGCGGAAGGCCGAAAGCGATTTTCTGCACTTTTGAAAGGTATTCCAGTTCATTGTATCCGACTGGCACGAAAATATGCGCCTGGCATATTGCCGTCAGCGTTTCCACGAATTGACGTTCCAGGTTTTGAGGAATGGCTGTTAGTGCATTATTGATTGACGATTCCATCGCTTTCAGCAGATACGGGTGGAGCGCGGAGTTGTAGTAAACCGGCAAGATCTTCAAGGCGTTGTAGGCACAGCTTATTCCGTTGCGGTGAAAGAAGTGCCCGAACACGGATTTTTTCAGCGCGCTTTCTTTGTGCGTTTCAATACTAAACATGGGCTTCTCCCCCTTATATTAGAGTATGATATGTCAACGGACTGTTTTGAATAAAATTAGCTTATAAAAATCGGGGTGTCAAGACATTAAAAAAAGCCCCGGGGCCGGAGCTTTATGTAAACTTAAGGTTCAAGTCTTCTCTATTAATCTTTATTCCAATGAGCAGGGTAAAAAATTCATTAATGCCTATTTCACGGGAACGCAGCTTATCGTAATGCGGACGGCATTTTTCCACTAACGATTCTTTACACACATAACTTCCTGGCGCAGGCGAACCGGTTATCTTCATTACCGCGGGATCATTTAAAATCAGTGGGGCCATCGCTTCACTAAGCAGCCAGAAGCGGCGGGATCCGGTTGTATGTTCCAATCCCAATTCCTGGATTTTCCGGTAAAAATAGAAGTGGCTGGTTTCGTGCGCATGAAGCAGGCGAGATTTTTCTTTTCCCAGCAAATAAGAAGCCGAGTAACTTCCCTTTTCTATTATCCGGGGGGAAATTGGGCTGATTCCTATGTAGCAGGTGTAAACGGCCGCAATTTTATTTTTTGGCGTGAATAGGGAATCAAGCAAATTAAACCATCCTATTTCCACAGGCCGCCACCAGATAATGAAGTTTTTAGCGGCTTGCGAAATTTCTTTCCGCTTTTGCACATAAATCATCCTGACTACTCTTCTTATTGCACGGCCATTCCATTCTTCTACGCTACAAAGTGCCGGGTATTCGCGGGTGACAGATTGCCACAGTCCAGGATCTTTTTCCCAAATTATTTTCAGCGCTATTAAATCCAGCCGCGTATCCCCCGTAACAAAGGAGATGCGCGGAGTCAAACTCGTATTGTTTGCGTCCATACGACACCTCCTTGGTTAAAAAATGGTCTCGATGCTCTCCGTTTGGCTATGGAAGAGCAAAGAGACCACTTCGGTTAATGGGCATCCTCCGGAGGCAGATTTTCCGCAGGAATTACTCCGGCTGCTTCGCAACAGTAGCTGGCCGCCTTCTCTTCTTTTCCGGGAGCGCGTTTCGGATCAAACGCGTTTTCCGGCGGAAGCTTATCGGTCTCAATTGCTCCTGCGGCTTCGCAGCAATAGCTTGCGGATCCACTGTCACCCTTGAGGATGCGCCTGGGGTCTGTGTTGCCCATAGGCTTTCCTCCGTACCGGTTAAGGTACCACTATGAACCATGTTCTTTTTCCGGCCTTGATTTGGATACCCTCGGGCGTTAGACGAATTTTTTCTTCGGGATCAGTAACGGTATTACCGCTCACGGTAACAGCTCGCTGAATAATCAGCCTTTTTATATCGCCGTTGCTTTTTTCCGTTGGAAAGCATTGTCGAAGAATTCGGTAAATGCTTGCTTCCGCCGCGCCTATGGATATCCGGGGAGCGTCATCCGGAACCTCCCTTTTGCTGAAAGTTTTTTTAAACCATTCATACTCACCCTCAGCGATTTCACCGCCGTGGTAGCGCCTGACGATTTCTTTCGCAAGACGGAGCTTGTACTCCATGAGATTGTCGGAATACTCATCTTCCATCACGGCGATTTCATCAAGCGGCACTTCAGTATAAACCTGGAAGTACTGCGTAACCAGGTTATCCGGCATACTCATGATCCGGCCGAACTTCTCTCGAGGAGAATGAAGCAAACTGATGTAGTTTCCCACACTCTTGCTTTGCTTGCCCTTTCCGTCAATGCCGGGCGTGATTTTGGTAGTGATGATGATCTGCGGTTTTTTACCGAATTTCACTTGGTAAGCCCGGCCCATCATTTCATTGTAAAGCTGGTCAGAACCGATAATGGTCAGATCCGATCCAAGTATCACGGAATCGTAGCCCTGCAGAATGGGGTAGATCAGCTCATGCTCGTAGATTTCCTCGCCCTTGGCGATTCTTTGCCTGAACATCTCACGCGCGATCAGCTTGTCGTTGGTTACCATAGACATCAGGTTCAGCAATTCCCGGGCGGACAACTCGGTAAGCCATTCGGAATTCCTTCTCACTTCCAATACTTCCGGCTCAGTGTGCAGAATCATCTCAGCTTGTTTGATAAAAGCATCGGCGTTCCGCTGGATTTCTGCGAGAGGGATGATCGGCCTGGTTTTGTTTTTGCCAGTGGGGTCGCCAATCTGGGTGGTAAAATCCCCAATCAGGAAAACAACTTTGTGTCCCAGCTCCTGTAATTTGCGGTACATCCAAAGGTTTACGGCGTGGCCGATGTGAATATCCGGTGCGGTAACATCCACGCCGTATTTCATCACCAGCTGCCTGCCAGATTCAAGCGTCCGTTTCAGCTCTTCCAGAGTGACAATTTCATCCGTTGTCCTGCTGAAAAAACTGATAACGTCGCCAATTTTCCGGGAATCAGTGATTACTTCACGCATGGCTTTTCTTCTCCCTTCTATATTGCTTTTTTTGAATGATCTTTGTGTATTTTTAGTGTTTGATTTTATAGGGGATTTTATACCATTACGCTTGTTATTGTCAATTGATTGTTCGACTTTGCCGCTTTTTTGTGTTTTCATCTTGTTATCAGCGGTAAATATTTATATAAATATCGACTTGGTATTATTATTTCTTTAGCGAAATTTAGAGGAATAAGTAAGCGCGAATTGTTGTTTCACCTAATGAATATTAGCATAAATGCAAACATATTTAAAACAATGAGTAATAAACAGGTTCCATGTTATCGACACGGCGCCGGTGCGAAAATCTTTTTTTGAGCCACATTACCGATAACACTTGGCTACGGGCGTTTCAAACAATCGGTTAAATTGATATAATAGAAAGGTGATCTAAAAAAATAAAAGGAGCAAGAAGAGCAAAAAGATAGAGAGGCTAAAAGGGGTAAAGGGCGATGAGTCAAAAAAACATTATTCCATTTTATCTTTTCGCCCTTTAATCATTTATTCTTCTACCTCCTTTAGCTCTCTTACCCTTTTAAAAACCATGAAACAAAAAACCTACATCGGCATTGATTTGGGTGGCACCACCATTAAAGGCGGGCTGGTTTCGGCTAAGGGAAAAATAATCGAGCAACTGACTCTAAATACCCCCTCTCGAAAAAAAACAATTATCCAGCGGGTGGAAAGAATGGTTAGCCAGCTGATCTCTTCTTCAAAGGAATGCCAAGGTATCGGCTTGAGCTGGCCCAGTTCAGTGAACATTCCTCTGAAAGGAAGCGAGATGCGTCGGCGGCTGGAAAAGAAAATTCCACTGCCCGTCTGGGTAGAGAATGACGCCAGCTGCTTTGCTCTAGCCGAATCACTAATCGGTGCAGGAAAAAATTATTCCGTTGTATTGGGAATTACTTTAGGAACCGGGCTCGGCGGCGGGCTAGTAATCAATCAAAAAATTTTTAAGGGCAAGGGGGGAGCTTCGGAATTAGGACACACTATTTTGGATTTTCACGGGCCTAAATGTGAGTGCGGCAATGCCGGCTGCCTGGAACAGTTTGTCGGGAAAAAGGGGTTGGCCCGGCTGGCTAAACAACATCACTTTGCTACAAAGGAGGGGGCCGCGCTCTACCGATTAGCCCAAGATGGAAATAAAAAAGCTCTTAGAATTTGGCAAGTCCTGGGATCATTTTTGGGGATCGGACTGGTTAATGCTATCAATGTCTATGATCCTGAGATTATTGTTTTAGGCGGAGGGATTAGTCAAGCTGGAAAATTCTTTAAAAAAGCGATGGAAAGCGAAATAAAAAGACGCTCCTTCCTTAAACCTGGTTTAATTAAAGTATCCCAATTAAAAAAGGGCGGAGTTATCGGTGCGGCCTTACTGGCCAAGCGGTCTTTTGACAAATCTCCTAATTAACTCTTTAATATAGGGACTAACCATCCTTTTTGCCAGAGGTAGAAATCTGACAACTTAAATCTAAAACGTGAAAACTCAATCAGCTAATTTATAAAACCTAAAAAGCTAATAAGCTACAAGCTAGA
>Ga0051987_10001240_pt1 | contig 13227 bp, 8 predicted proteins | sample CryGey08umfilter_2_FD_58083 | JGI IMG/M metagenome (GOLD analysis project Ga0051987, IMG submission 58083) | Groundwater microbial communities from aquifer in Utah, USA - Crystal Geyser 4/10/14 0.8 um filter | ecosystem: Environmental > Aquatic > Deep subsurface > Groundwater | place: USA: Utah... | reverse complement strand
TCCCCATCGGCCTTTGCCACCGCGACAACCCCATGACTATCTTGAGAAATGATATGCGATCCGCTGATTCCCACAAAGGCATGTTCAATGGGAATGCCGGTCATCCGTTCTGCTTTTTCTAGACAAGAAGATATGCTAGAAACGGCATCCTCGATGCTGTTAATCACTCCTTTGCTGATTCCTTCTGAAGGAGATTCGGCGATTCCTAAAATATGTACTTTTTCGTCATGCTCGGTTTTTTGTCCTACCACTACCCGAACCATATTGGAGCCTACATCGAGACCAGTTACTATTTGCTCTTGAACCATTTTATATTTTTGCTACTAATTAAGATTGAATAAATTTTGTATTCACCCCGTTAGAAATTTACACAACGTGGATTCTACAAAATAATAAGTTTAGTGGAGTAAAAAAGTATAAATATTAAACCTTATTCCCCGAATTTCTAACGGGGTTCAGGACTGTAACTGTTTATTTTTTATTATACCTATAATAGTAAAATACTGCAAATCGAGTTAGAGCGGGGTTCAAACCACTAGCGCAATAAAAGGGATTATTTGGTGGCTTGGCATAAGTTTATTGGACCTCCCCTAACCCCTCCTTAGCAAGGAGGGGAAGTATAAGGTTTCCCCCCCTGCCTTCGCCGAAGCGAAGCCCCGGCTTCGCGCAGGCAGGCTTACCAAGGGGAGGAGAGGAGGGGTTGATCAGAGTACCACCCTTGTATTTAGAATAATTCTAATTTTGCGTAAGGGACTTGAATCCAGCTAGTCACTAGAAAAAATGGGGTAAAAAGATATAAAGCCCAATCACCAGGGCGCCGACAGATGCAATTAACACTACCGCCGCCATCAGGTCTTTGATTACTTCGGCATAAAAATGAACCCGGGGCTTTAGAATGTCGACTATCTTCTCAAATGTGGTATTGATCAATTCCAGAATCAATACCATAAATATTAGCAGGATAACAACGATGCGTTCCCAGGCGGAAAGCGGAAAAAGAAACATTAGAATCAACACGATAACGCTGGCGAATACCTGAAAGCGGAAACTCTGTTCGTTCTTAAAAGCGTAGCGCATTCCGCAGCCGGCATAACAAAAACTTTTTCTTAAAGTCTTCCAGTTTATTAAAGGCATCTTTTTATTTTTAACTTTTGCAATATACGCTTCTCTTGTTTTTCCATATTTTTCCTGGAACTATAATTATCATGCTGGTATCCCAACAAATGCAAAAAACCGTGAACAAATAAATAGTTGAATTCTTCCGGATAGGAGTAATTATTCTGCTGGGCTTCTTTTTTGACTACTGAATCAGCAATGATAATTTCTCCGACAAAATTTTTTTCTCTCGGGGGTAAAATGAATAATTCTTTCTTTCCTTTTTGACTGGATTCAGAAGAAGGCCGAACGGAAAAAGAAAGAACGGAAGTGGGACGATCAATCCCCCGCCAGATTCTATTGAGCGTTCGACTGGTGCTGTTTTTTACTACCGCCACCGAAAGAGAAAGATGATTTTTTTTATTAAGTATTTTAAGAACAGTGCGAACCACCTTTTTAATAGCTTCTGCTCGGATCGGACAGCTTGTTTCCTTATAAAGCTCCACCTGAATCATAATCTGTTATTTAAGAGGAGGCGGGGCCGTTAGTATTGCTGTTCGAATTTGAATTTGAATTACTATTACTGTTGGTATTACCGTTAGTATTGCTGTTCGAATTCAAATTAGTATTCTGATTGCTGTTGCTATTGAGATTGGAATTAGAGTTCTGGTTTGTATTTTGATTGTAATTGGAATTTTGATTCAGGTTGGAATTAGAGTTTCCGGCGGGCAAGATTTTAAAACTTTTGTACATCATTTCAAATGCTTTTCGGAAGTTAGCCTCGGTTCTCGTTCCGGTATTGTAAGTAATTCCGAACAGGTAGTCGCCTGAACCATAATACACTGTATTGCCATCCGGAGTTATGATTCCACTGGTACTCTCCCAGTTAGTCACAGTCGTTAGATCCTGGCTGTCCAATTGAGGAAATTGAGCTAAATACCATTCTGCCGCCGTTAATGCGGTCGGATTTAGCACCACTAAGACCTCTACAAACTCGGCGGTATCAGCGGTAAAAAGAATTTCTTTATTATTGTTGTTAGTGGCTTGGGACAGCCAATTTTGAGGATAGAGAATGGTATAGTTGTAGTCATTATTAGTGTAAATCTTAATGGCATTGGAATTGGTCAACATGCCGTTTCCCAAAGGATTATAGCCGGATACTAGCTCTAATCCATCAGAATAGCCGTCGCTGTCTGAGTCTGGTTTTTGGGCATCAGTGCCGAATTCTTCTTCTTCTTTATCCGTTAAACTGTCTCGGTCACCGTCGGTACTGCTTGGTATGGCGGAATTGGTATTGAAATTAGTGCTGGAATTAGTATTGGCATTAAGATTAGCATTCTGATTAGCGTTTTGATTGGAGTTATCGTTTAAATTGGCGTTTCCGTTTTGGTTGGCGTTCAGATTCTGATTAGCGTTTTGATTGGAGTTATCGTTTAAATTGGCGTTTCCGTTTTGGTTAGCGGTGCTGACATTCTGATTATTGTTCAAGACATTAATATTTTGATTGTCATTAGTTTGGGGATTCATTATCTTCTTAAAAAGAAAAGCGGCTAAAACTCCCAATATTATTACGGCACCAACCACTATAGCTATCATCAGAAGCTTGTTTTTTCCACTTTTATTGCCTTGACCTTTATGGAATTTATGAGGCATGGCGTGGATGTTTTCCGGATCAGCATTATCTTCTAAACTCAGGGAAGAATCTTCGCTTTTCGTTTCTTCCGAACTATCGGAATCCGCCGGATCTGCGGATGAGCTTAATCCTTCGGGATAAATATTTTCTTTTGATCGGTCGTCTGCTTCAAACATTTTTTTATTCTAATTTATTAATTTCTTCTCCAATATCTCTTAATTTTCCGGGGCCGTTGGGATCGTATCCTTCTTTCACTTCCGCTCCATCTAGATAGCCATCACCATCGGTATCCGCTTTAGTAGGGTTGGTTTTGTAAACCCGGACTTCTTCTAAATCGAACAATTCGTCGCCGTCGGTATCGGATTTTTTGGAATTGGTGCCCAGTGCTTCTTCTTCGGTATCAGCAAGTCCGTCGCCATCGCTATCCGCTGGCTGATTGGTATTTTGACTGACATTGGTATTGGCAATATTGGTATTTACCGCCTGGTTGGTGTTAGCCGATTGATTAGTATTCACAACAGCGTTGCTATTAGTATTTGTATTAGTCTTATCACTGTCTTTTGTCACTAAGTAATAAGCAAATGCTCCTCCTCCTAATATTACCAGCGCGATTACCACAATTCCCGCTATCAGCATTGTTCTACCTCCCTTAGGACTAGGAATTTCTGCCGGCCTCACTGATGGAGCAGGCGGTACCGACGCCATTCCCGCTGGCTGGTTAGGAGGCGGAGTCATATTTGGTTGAGGAGGAGAGGCGAAAGGAGATTGATCGGTATCTTTAAAAATATCCTCCGGCGGGCGATTGTTCGGAATATTAGATGGCGGGATTGATTCGGGCATTTTTACTTAATTTAATTATTAGATGATTGATTGTAATTAATACCGAAATCGTCAGCGCTATTAATGATGTAATTGAAACAGGCACTGCAAGCTGAACCGCTATAACCGGAACAGGGATTAGGCGTGCCGGTATAATTGGCCCAGTTTCCGGTTCCTTGGTATTCCAAACGAGCATATAGCTCTGAATTGGCGCCATTACTGGAAGCATGGTATTGATAAATATGAGAATTATTGGGGCAAGTATACACTTTTGCCGAATCATTCCAACAGGTGCCGGCGGCATCGTAGGGCGGAACCGGACAGCTGGTAAGAGGATCAAAAACATTTTTTGGATCAGTGGGAAGAGTAGTGCCTAATTCATTGCCCAACGCGGAAACCCAAGAAGGCCATTTACTGGTGCTTAGGCCGTTTAAGTAAGTACCGGAGGAAAGAATCGGAAAATTGCCGTGTTCGTCTTCATAATTAAGCAAAGAAAGGCCGACTTCTCCCAATTCGGTAACCCTTTTGGTATCCCGAATAATGCACTGTTTGTTAATATCCGGCGGGGCAGCGGTACAATCCCAGAACATGGAAGTCGGATGCGCATTGAAGAACCAATTTTCAATCATTTGGTTATAGATATCCACGGTACTACTCTCGGCATTATCATTGTACGAAATTAAGTAAATATTCGGGTAAAGAGTGGTTCCGACCAGATTAGTAGCAGCCACATAAGTAGTGCGGCCAACCTTTAAAGCTTGGTAGCCGTCTACCACTACTGTTGATCCTCCGGCAGCAGCGTCATCCGGAAAAGTATTGTCAAACCAAGCGCGAGCCGATAAAAATCCTTCGTTTTCCATTACCCTGATTCCGATTACATCGCCCGAGCCATCATCAGGATTAAAGAAAATTTCCCGAATCATTTCATCCGTTCCATTGTTATAGGTATAAGACGGGTTCTGGAATATTATTGGAGTAGCAATGCCGGGCAGGCCGCTATCTCGGCAATAGCGCGTTTCAAAATTAGTCGGTTCGCCCGGAGGAGTCGGAATAGCAGCATCAGGATACACATAAGGTTCATTAGCGGGCCAGGGAGTTTGGCAGACATCAACGGTCGTTATCACATTAGTGGAGGCCTGGCCTTGTTCACCGGCATCCGCCGTTATCTGGATATTCGCTTGGCCATTTGGCCCCAGGGCGGTAACATCGCTGAATTGGCTATCGGGAGTTATCACATCAATAATCCCACCGATAAACGGATCGCTCCAGGTATAAGTTACTCCGCTTAACATTGTCCCGCTATCATCCATTGCCAGCGCCCAATACTGATGTTGATTCAATGGCGCGGGATCCTGGTCGCCATCGCAGGCATCACCGGTACATACAAACAAATCGCTATATCGCTCTGCTCCCAATGTCGGAGGGATCATCCAAACTTCCACATGGTCAATCGTGCATAATTCGTCACTGGTAGAAAATTGGAAGCGATAACTGTTGTTGACGTCAGGCCCATTCATGCCGACTAAATAGCTGCTTAACACTCCCACGGGATTTCCATCATTCAAATCAGGATCGCCTTTGACTTCAACGGAATAAACCTCATACGGTTGAAAATTAGTATCGGGAAGGAAAGAGGCGGATGTTTTGCCGTTTTGATTATACACAGAAACGTTTCCTATTAAACCATATCCTGATCCCCAACTTCCCCTTTCCACGGCAAAAGTTCCCGTATTAATGCTTGCGGGATTCATCAGACGGTCAAACTCAACTACAATGGCCGAATTAATACAAACCCCCGTTTCATTATTAGCCGGTTCAGTGTTTTCAACGTTAGGCCGCTCATAGCAGCAACGCGGGGTAGTGGTGCCGCAACCGATATTATTGGGATCGCCGCATTCCGGATCAGTGGTGCATCCGCAGTAAAGACCTCTTTCGCTTCCACTGCAATCGTCTATATCTGCCGTACAGATTAAATTATTATACGTTTGCCCCGGTTCACAACAGACTCGGCAATCATCGCCAAATGACGGATCGGGAAATGCCGGTGGCGGCGGAGGAGTGCCTTCAATATCACCGGTATCACTGATGCAATTATAGCTAGATGGCCAACCACTAGGTCCAATCAGACAATTATCGTTAGAAGGTATTTGGCAAAGATCACCCGGCCCGCCGGTGCTGCAATAAGCGGCTTCTTTACATTCATTATTGTAACAGCAATGGGTGGCAGCGCATTGGGTATCATCATCACATCTAACAGTAAACAGCACCTGATTGCTGGGAAGAGGGCTTCGATCAGTCCTTACCTCAACGCCATTAATAGGAGGAGTACTAGTGATTGCCTGAGTAGGAACAGTACTGTCAATTTGAGTATTGGTCCAATTACCAGGGAGTATAATAGCATTCACTCTTCCGGCTCCATCATAAAAACTAATGCTATCGTTCGTTCCATTATCAAAACCTTCTCCGATTGCAATAAAAGAATCATTGTTATAGCCCCAGTTAGGATTAAAGGGACAAAGGTTTACTGCCACCCCATCGGCATGCACGTAATCAAATACTGACCCGGGATCAATGTTAGCAGTAGTATCGTAATAAACACCGCTGTTCCCCTGAACGCTTACTTTCATTGGACCAGTTTCCGCGTCATCTGAAGTTTGGGACGTTTCATCTTCCGGCACCTCAATAATTATCTCGTTACTTCCCCAAGTGCTGCCAGGAGGTCCGCAGGCTTCGGGCCATTTGGCCGTTTCAGTAGTGGTGGGCGGATTACCTCCAAGAAAATCCACCTGGCTTACCCCGGAAGTATAAGGACCGAACCAACATCCGCTTACGGTAATATATTGTCCTATAGGACATCCTGCTCCCTTACACACCGCTGGCGAAATATCATCAATAACCGGGGTGCATTCGCCGCTAGCATTACAGACGCTGCCCGGGCAACCTCCGCGGGTGGAATCAGTACAAATAGAGGGATCAGTCTGACAGCCCCCGAAATCGACGTTTAATAAAGCTTGTCCGGTTATTCCTTCGGTGGTGGCCTGAATCCAAGTAGGCCCTTCTTGGTTATTAGCAGAACGAGCCGTGGCTGTTTCACCGGTAGGATTACCAACGATATAAGCCCGATTAACATAAGTGGAATTCCAGCTCCAGGTATAACTTCCCGGATTGAGAATTTGGCAGTTGGGGCCAATTGGGTCGGAATCATAGTCTATAGTGCCGTCCCAATTAATGGTGGCAGAAGGGGGTGCTATCCCTACTCCCGAAAGAGGGCAATTGCCGGGATCATCTTTAGTTCTGAACTTCCAAATGTAATCTTGCGCCAAGGGCATTCCCGCGGCACTCTTTACGCCGGTAGTAATGGTCGCTTTATACCAAGTACTCTGCTCAAGATCATTGCTCGGCGTTAACTTAAACATATCGTTAGGATCAAGATAGCGATGTGATGTGATTGTTACTGGTGTAACGCGGCTAGTGGTAGTGCAGGGCTCTCCGTCGGTGCATTTGTCTAAATAGATATTAGTATTATTGAAAGTACCAGAATCCATTGAGTTTAGCCCGGGATCAATATTAAACCGAGCAGACACAACTGTATTAAAACAGATGTTGTTTTGGTTTAACCAAGGAGTGGGCGAAGCGTAAACATCATCCGGAGGCGGAGGCTCATAATCACAAAAAGAATTTTGGACTACGGTAGGAGTACCCGGATAAGTGGGAATAACGTCAAAGTAAACGCCGTTGCTGATCCCGCCGTCATTTTGAACCGTGACATCACCATCGCCCGCGCCGCTAGGAACAGTAGAGGTTATTTGGGTCTCGCCCCAACCGTTGTACCCGGCGGAATAAGCGCCGTAAGTGAACCAAACTTCTTTAGTAGAGCTGGCAGGATTAAAATTAGTGCCCACAATCGTTACGCCAGTGCCGGACGTTCCCGAAGTCGGGCTGATGTAGTCAATGCAGGGCCCGTCAAAAGTTCCCGGATCAACTTGAAAAGGAAATTCATTGCTTTCCAACACCTGATTGATTGGCGCCGGATGATAAACGAATACCTTGGTATTTTGGACGCCCTGGGGCGTGCCGGCCGGAACTACAGTAGCAATATTATGGTCGGTCCAAGCGCCAGCATTGACCGGAGTCTGGATGCCACCCAGTTCTACCCGGTCTTGAGGATCCCCTCCAGTTCCAAAATAGTTCCCTTGAACGCTAAGGCATTGCCCCACCGGGCCATAACTGGGGCTTAAATTAGTAATATAAGGCGGGTTAGCGCAGGAACCGGGCTGGGTAACATGAAAACCCCAGTCAGCTTCTAAAAGATTTTGTTCCGCGTCAATCACCATTCTGGTATTAATGTGGGCGGCATGATCAGAATCAGTGGGAAGGCTGTTGGTAATGGGCACCCAGCTGTATTTTTTGCAGTAATAGTTTGGATCGGCTGGCGAGCCGGGGTAATTGTCTTCTACCCCAAGTACCCTGCCCGCACCATTAGACAAAGTGCCGCCGGTAACGAATCCCCCACCCGAAGGGGCCACTCCGCAGGAACCGGTGGCAATGTCATACATGGTGGTATTAAACTGGGCGAACACTTCGGTATCCGGACAGGAGAATTGATAGCCGTCAGGCGGATAAACAAAGTTTACTCCCGGAAAAGTACCGTTGGTCTGGAATCGCCAAGTAGTGGGCGCCGGCGTCATTTCATTGGCGCAAAGATCCCTTATATTATCCACATTAATCTCGTACCAGCTGTAGGCATTCAAATAGTTCGGCTGCGGCCAGATGCTCGGATTATTTTCCAACTGCCATTGGAATCCATTGCCATTGCCGTTAATGTAAACGTTATACTGATCCGGATTCAGGGATCCCAATAAAGTTCCGCCTTGGCCGGTATTAGGATCAAATGTCGGACCGCTATTAATATCGATGGGAGAAACGGTGATGTTGGCTTCGGTAACGGTGATCGGATCGATCATCTCGCTGAAGTTGGCCCAAATAATCGGCGCCATGCTGACATTGCGGTTGGGATACTGCGGCGGAGTTTTAGTGGTATCAAATTCCGGAGAAGCTTGAACTATTTCCGGCGGAACAGTATCCACTTCATCGTTAGTCTGGAAGATCCAGGTCCATTTGCCGCTATTAAGAACACAACCGGGAATGGGGGTTCCGCCTTCTTTTTCGCATTTGGTAATTTCTCGGCCGTCCGTATCGGTTATTTCCTCGGTAATCGTTACTCGATAATAAGTAAAAGCTTCAAAAAGGTAGGGGATATGATAAAAGACGATTGATTTGCTGGCCGCCACCCATTCGCTATTTACACCTTGAGGGGTAGAGCCAGACCACACTTGCGGATCAAGTAATGGAGCCGGGGCAGAAGTAGTGGTACAAGCGGCTCCATCATCACATTTTTCAATAATAAGATCACCGGCATTGACGGCATTTTCAACGGTGGGAATTTGAATTACGTTATTAAAATTAATGGCGATTGAACTGCATAAAAAGACATCTTCATGCGGTGCCAAAGAATCTTCGCAGGCGGTAGCAAAAGAGCGAATGATAAATTCGGGAGTGAATCCGGGGCCAACGGGGCAATTAGCCGGGAGATCGCAATAATCATAGCCCGGACAGCAAATTTCCGGCGAGGTGCAAGGCGGTCCACTGCCGCAACTTGCTGGGCTAGGATTAGTAGAATTATTGATAATTCCCATCACAAAATAGACAATCGCCCAAGAAAGTAGAATAATCGCCAGTCCGATTAAGGCGTTCATTAAAATCTTTTTGGCTTTTTTGATTTTTTCCTGATTACCGCCGGCAGTCATCCAAACGAAACCGCCGTATAGGACAATAATTACCGCCACTAATCCCAAAAGGCCTAAAATCCACTGCAGCACGCTAATCACTGTGTCTAGCAGATCGGCGGTGCCCAAGCCTAAGGAAGAGCCTAATCCATAATCAAACGAAACCGCCGAAGCCTTTTGTGGAACAAAAAAACCAACTGAGTTGGTCGCTAAATAAACTAGAAACATACCGACTAATATTCCTAGAATAAAACTTGCTTTTAATTTAAAATTTTTCCTCCTTGATTTTTTCATACCCGGAAAATGATTTTTGTTCTTATTTGTGAATGTTTAGGAAAGCAGCTGGCGCACTTTTTCATTCACCAACTTGCCGTCAGCTTTTCCTTTTGCCTTAGCCATAACTAAGCTCATCACCTTACCCATCTCTTTAACCGATTCTGCTCCGGTTTCTTTGATAGCCGCTTGGATTATTTTTACTAATTCCTCTTCTGATAAAGGCTCGGGCAGGTATTCTTGCAGGATCTTTGCTTCCGCTTCTTCTTTTTGGGCCAGCTCCGCCCTTCCGCCTTTTTGATAAGCCTCAAAGGCATCGCGGCGTTTCTTAATTTCTCTTTGGATTAAGATTTGGATTTCTTCTTCCTTAAGTTCCCGCTTTTGGGCAATTTCTTCTTTCTTTATTTCGGCCATTACTAACCTAACGGTACCCAACATGGTTGGGTTCTTCCCTTTAATCGCGTCTTTTAAGTTTTGCTCCAGCCTAGTCTTTAAACCCATGAATGTAGCACTAGATTTCGATACTTAAATGAAATCCTTTAACCGAAAGGCATGCTTAGTTCGCTTTTTATCGGTTTGGCCTACCGCGTGATGTTTTAAACCTGGCGTTCTCGAAGTCATCCAATTTGCCTATTTTTCTGAGATATTCCTTTTTTTCTCGGATTTTTTGACGCCGAATGGCATCGTCTCTCTGTTCCCTTCGGTTCTTTTCACTTTCTTTAAAACGGCTTTTTTTTGCCCTGATTAAGACACCGCTTTGTTGGACTCTTTTGGAAAAACGACGAATTAGACTCTCGATTGATTCCCCATCTTTCTTTCTGACCTCGACCACAATTTTTCACCCCCTTTAAGGTAAATTTTAATAGTTTTATTCATAATTTAATATAACATTATGGTTAACCTCTGTCAAACTTATTAGAAGGCGAAGATACGTATCTTCGCCTTCTAGGCAATTCCGTCCAAGGGACCGCCCCCTAAAAGATGCAGATGAAGATGGTCCACTAATTGTCCGGCGTCTCGGCCACAATTGAGGACTAATTTATAGCCTGACCGCGCTATTTTTGATTTTACAGCTAATGCCTTCGCTCTGATTATCATTTGACCTAACAATGGCTCGTTAATTTCAGTCAAATCATTAACCGAGGCGATATGTTCTTTGGGAATAATCAAAATATGGACTGGCGCTTTGGGATTGATATCTTTAAAGGCAACCAGCTGATCGTCTTCATAAACAATTTCGGCCGAAGCCTTCTTTTTAGCAATAGAACAAAAAATGCAGTTCATAAAATTATATTGCTATATTGTTATATTGCTATATTGTTTCTTTGACTATTATTAAAATTAACAATTCAGCAATATAGCAATATAACTTTTATTTTCTAACCTCCTATTCTGTGATTGTTCTGAATAATTGGTTGGATTTTCTCGATTTTTTTCTTCAGTTCGTCGTAAACTCGATTGAAATCAACCACTTCTTGCGATCCGCTTTCCATATCTCTTATTAATACAGTCCGGTCTAGAATTTCTTTTTGCCCCAAAATCAATGAAAACTTTACTCCCAATCTGCTGGCCAGAGACAATTGATTTTTCAAACCGTCTTTAGAAAAATTACAGGATACCTTCATTTTTTTCTGTCTCAATTCTTCTACCAGTTTTAAGGCTTTCTTCTTGGCACTCTCCCCCAATTGGGCAATAAACACATCCGGCTTAGGAGCAGTTGGTACAATAATTTCTTTTTCCCTGATGCTAAGCGCTAAACGCTCGATTCCGCTGGCAAAACCGCAGGCCGGCGTCGGCCTCCCGCCTAAAAGTTCAATTAAGTCATCGTAACGCCCTCCTCCGCCTAAAACAGCCTGCGAGTCATTTTCTTTTCCTTCCAAATAAATTTCGAAGGTGGTTTTAGTATAGTAATCTAACCCGCGCACTAAGTAGGGATTAAGATTATAGGCCACTTCGGTTTCATCGAGATATTCCAATACTTTAACAAAATGATTTTTACATTCTTCGTCTAAATGATCCACCAGTTGGGGAGCGTCTTGGATCAACTCACGGCATTCCGGATTTTTACAGTCCAGTATTCTTAAACTGTTTTTCTGCATTCTCCTTTTACAGTCTTCGCATAAAAACTTTTTACGCGGGGTCAGATAGTCAATCAGTAATTGTTCGTATTCTTTACGACAATTCTTGCAGCCCACGCTGTTAATTTGAATTATCACCGGCAATCCGATTTTTCGGTAAAGACTAAAACACATTACGATTAGTTGGGCATCAATAATCGGCTGAGCATCGCCAATCGCTTCAAAACCGAACTGGTGGAACTGGCGGTAGCGTCCGGCTTGGGGGCGGTCATAACGAAAAAAGGGACCCCAGTAATAAAGCCTTACGGGCTGTGGCTGATTAAGCATTCCGTGTTCGATATAGGCTCGGGCGATACCCGCCGTTCCTTCGGGTCTTAAAGAAACATGGTCACCCCCCTTGTCAATGAAGGAAAACATTTCTTTTTCCACTATATCGGTATTCTCGCCCACCGATCGGGTAAAAAGATTGGTTTCTTCTAGAACGGGAGTGTCTATTCTGGAATAACTGTAGTCTTGAGCTAAACCTTCCACCTCGTTTCTGACATAATCCCAAACATCCTGGATTTCTGGCAAGGTATCCTTCATTCCTCTTAAAAGCTGGATTGGCTTTTTGGGTTTTTCTTCGGTTTTTTTGGGAGAAACGACTGTTTTGATTGTTTTTTTTCTAGGCATCTATTTATGATAAATTACTAATTGTTAATTACGAATTACTAATTTCTCAGCCCGAGGCTGATCTGCCTCTCGGCCATAGGCCGATGGCCTTTGGCTCATGGCACGATAATTACTAATAAATGTCTAATGACCAATTACTAATTACTGATTCCTGCCATTAATCTGGCGTCAAATTAGACATTGGGATTTAATTAGATATTAGAAATTATGAACCGGCCATTCTTCATTCAACGTTATTCAGACCGTACTTTGGTATCTCAAAATATTTGAATTTTTTAAATGGCCACGCTCTGATCCAGGCTTTACCCACTATATTGCTTTTTTTAATTGGTCCGATAATTCGAGAATCAAGGCTAGAATTTCGATTGTCTCCTAAAACATAAAATTCATTGCTGCTTAAATCAATATTTTCATGCCCCTGAGTGTAGATGGTCGAGTCTAAATAACTACTTTCGTCCAGCTCCACTCCATTAGGATATTGATTACTTTTAATTTCGATTTTGCCGTTACTGATAATCACCGTCTCATTAGGTAGTCCGATGAGCCGCTTGATTAGGAATTGCGAGGCATTACGAGGATCCTTCAGTACGACAATATCGCCTCTTTGGGGCGGGCTGAACCGGTAGCTGATTTCGTTGATAATTAAGTATTCATAGTCATGGAAAGTCGGTTCCATGGAGGCGCCTTTAACATAAAAAGGCTGAATGAGATAATAACGGATCGGAATAATAATCGCCAAGGATATGATTATTACTTTGCTGACTTCCAAAATAAAAAGTCCAGCCGCTTTCCAAAATGAGTCCGGATGAGCTTTATCTCGATTCAATTCTTCCAGCGCATCGGCTATTTCTTTTTCTTCTTTTTGTTTTTT
>Ga0051987_10001230_pt1 | contig 13272 bp, 12 predicted proteins | sample CryGey08umfilter_2_FD_58083 | JGI IMG/M metagenome (GOLD analysis project Ga0051987, IMG submission 58083) | Groundwater microbial communities from aquifer in Utah, USA - Crystal Geyser 4/10/14 0.8 um filter | ecosystem: Environmental > Aquatic > Deep subsurface > Groundwater | place: USA: Utah... | reverse complement strand
CCAATGCTTCTAGTTCAAGAGTGGTTTTTGCCCGACAAAAAACTTCTGCCGGACCCCCAATTCTCACAGTTGTGTGAGGAGCAAGCGCTTCTTCCTCATGGAAGTCAACTGTTGGCAAGGCATTTTTGAGTTGTTGGGTGAGTAAAGACATAGATTTATTTTAAGAACCCGTGAGCTTGATATATATCTCCTGCCCCAAGAGTAATGCAGACATCTCCTGACTTAAGATCATTACGAAAATACTCAGCAAGATCCTGAAAATTCGCAACTATAGTAATTTTAGTTTCTGGTGACTCCCGCTGCACAGCCTCAGCTAAGATTTTTGAAGAGATGCTGCTATCAAGACCTTCTCTCGCCGATGCATAAATATCAAGCAAGATCAACTCTTTCACTCCAGCTAAGGCGGTCACAAATTCTGAAAAAAGCGCTTTTGTTCTTGAGAAAGTATGAGGTTGAAAGGCCACCACTTTTCGAGAGTCAGGCTCCCACTGCTCGAAAGCCGCGATCACGGCCTTCAGTTCTGAGGGATGGTGAGCATAGTCATCATAGTAACGAACTCCCTGCTTCTCACCGAGATACTCGAAACGTCTCTTTGTAGAACGAAAAGATGATAGAGCATCCAGAATTTCTGCTTCTGGAATATCAAGTTTGAGGCTAGCGGCAAAAGCTGCTGTTGCGTTTAGCAAGTTAAAGAATCCAGGTACTCCTAGTTTTAGTTCGAATGATTCTTCCCGATGCCAGAGTCTGCCAATAATCATTCTATTCTCAACTTTTGTGTTTTTTTCTAATCGAAAATCATCTTCATCATTTGTACCGTAAGTTGATTTCTTAATATCTTCCCTGAGTACATACTCTGTTCCTGTGGCGCTGGCAATAATTAGTGTTCCGCCAGCAGGAAGTGAGTTGAAGAAATTGGTGAAAGTTTTTTTAGTCGCGTCTAAATCAGCGTATACATCCGGGTGATCATGTAGGACATTACTACAAACAATCATTTTTGGCTTTAGGTATGAAAATCTTGGTCGTCTTTTTGAGGCGTCAACTTCGGTTGGGTCAGTCACATACTCATCGGCCTCGGCAACAAAGTATCTTGCTTGCTCTGACCAGGAGCCAGTTTTTTCTAAACCAACAATACTTCCTACTCCTACTGCAAACGCTGGCTCACGGCAGGTTACCCCTAAAACCCAAGCAATCATGGCAGAAATTGTTGATTTCCCACCGACGCCACACACAGCAATGCCAATTTTTTCCTGGAAAAGCAAACCCAGGGCCTCTGCATGAGAATAAACTGGCAAACCTTGTTTTATGGCCGCCTGGACCTGAGGATTATTTTTTGATTGGTGAGCTGCGGTATAGATGATGCAGTCTGTTCCATCGGGGAGCGGCTCAAGAAAAGAAGTCTGGATTGTTACTCCAATTCGCTTCAGCTGATCCATAGTGACAAAATCCTCAGCCACATCGCTGCCGGACACGTTCTTATTCATATCAAACAAAATCTGAGCTAAGGCAGACATGGCTACGCCTTTAATGCCGACAAGGTGAAAGTGTTGATAATTCAAAGAAGACATTAGAGATCCAAAAGCTTTTCTAGTACTGGCAGAAGCTTATCGCCATCATGGCGAAGAAGAGATCTATGAACTGTATCCGCTTCATGTTGATCAAGTTTCTCTGTTGCGAGAAGTGAGGCGTGAACAATTCTTTTGTCATCAGGATCAGTGTCATCGGAAACTACATACTCGTGTTGCTGGGAGTACTGGTCGAGCATACTTGCTGTCACTGGCTCCGTATTCTGTAGAACATGTGAGAGTTTTGTTCCGATTGCTTTTTCAATCTTAGCAATGTGGTCTAAGGCAGACATGTCCTTTGTTTGGGTATGTCTGGTCATTAAGTTAAGAATGTAGGTAACTTCGGCTTTGGTTGTTTGAAAAACTTCTTTAAGTCCCGGAGCTGTCAGAACCGCCAGCAAACTTGCATAAAAATCTCCCGGACCAATGATAATGTGGTCGGCATTTAACAAAGCCTCAGCGGCAACGGGATTAAGAACACAGTCTGGTGTCAAGCGAACTGACTCAATTATTTTTGGATTCTCAGTTTGTTCATCAAGAATGTGCTCTCCAACAGCCATCGAACCGTCTGTGTAGTGAATTTCAAGCTGGACAGATGACTCTGTCACAGGAATAACTGAACCTGAAATTCTGAAGATGTTTTTTGCCGTCTTAAGCGCCTCGGTGGTTGAGCCTGTCATATCTTGAAGAGCGGTGAGAATTAAGTTGCCAAGATTGTGACCGGCGAGGCCCGTACCTTTTTCAAAACGATATAGAAGTAATTTCTGAATCCACTCTTGACTTTTCACATCGGCCAAAGCGGCTAGTGATTGGCGTAAGTCACCCACTGGAGGAAAACCAAATTCGTCCCTAATTCTTCCGGTCGAACCCCCCGAATCTGAGACGGCGATAACTGTGGTCACTTCTACTGGCAAATTTTTTAAAGCTGAAACAACCGGATAAATACCAGTTCCACCACCCATTACCACGACTGATTTTTTGTGAGAATTATTTTTCATTTAAAATTTCTGTGGCGAACTCAACATCGCTCCACGGAACTTCCGTCGTTCCATAACACATACTTTGTTCATGACCTTTTCCGAGAATGGCGACATTGTCTCCTGGTTGGGCAATTTTCTTTAGGGCAAATCTGATTGCCTCGCCTCGATCAGCTATTGAAATAATTTTATCGTGACCTGAATCTAAATTTTCTTTCATTTGGCGAATGATAGACCAAACATCCTCAGTTCTTGGATCCTCTGCAGTGAATATTGCCAAGTCTGCTAGCTCGGTGGCAATTTTCCCCATGATTGGTCGCTTTTGCCTGTCTCTTAAACCAGCGCAGCCAAAAACAGCGATCAATCTTCCCTGCTTATTGTTCTTCAGGATCTTTCTTAGAGCCGTGAGAACCGCACCTAAGCCTTGAGGGGTGTGAGCAAAATCGATCACAACTGAAAAAGGTTTCTTCGTCTTGAGCCACTGAACTCTTCCAGGCACGCCTGCAAAAGATGGCAGGGCTCTAGCAAAATTGGTTGCAGACACTCCAAGCTCTTTGCAAATTTTAAAAACCAGGCGAGCATTTTGCTGATTATAAGATTCGGGCAATTTTTTCATAATTGCTGAAGTAACAATGGCTGGCAAGGAATCATTTTTTGAGTAAGAGCGAATTTTATTCTTTGGAATTGACTTGTTAATAATTTGAAACGACTCGTCGTCAGCATTGAGAACCGAAACCTTCGCCCGTCTAAACAACAATAACTTAGCCTCTAAATAAAGCTCTTTAGTTCGATGATAATCAAGGTGCTCGCTAGCGACATTAGTCAAACCAGCAATAGCAGGTTTTATTCCCCAGTTTCTATACTGATACAACCCATGCGAAGTCGTCTCCAACACCACATATTCACAACCTGAAGCCACCATTTTAGCCAAGTAAGAATAAAGATCTTTTGGTTGTGGAGCGGTGATGTGAAAACCAATGGGCTGTAACTTTGAGCCAACATATGTGCCGACAGTACTAATTAAACCTACTTTTAGACCAGTCTGATTCAACACATGGTGTAACAACATGGCCGAAGTGGTTTTTCCATCCGTACCAGTAATAGCAATAATCTTAATTTTTTTCTCGGGGAAATGATGTTTAATCTGAGCTGGAAAAGCTTGGAATAAACCGGTCTTAAAGAAGTGAAAAACACGCTTAAATCGATAAAGAACAATATGAAACATAGATGTATTTTACCAGCTTACCGCTATTTGCTCAGCAATAGTATGCCAAAGGGGAGCCGCCGTCTCCGCTGCCCAAGGTGATGTCGTGGGCTCAGTGAGCTTTATAAAAAGTAAAAAATCAGGATTTTCCGGTGGTGCAAATCCAATAAAGCTGGCTATAGTGGCATCTTCCTCATAGCCTCCACTAGAGGCAACTTGTGACGTTCCCGTCTTGCCCGCTATCGGATAGGTATCTTTGAAAACCCATTGTGCTTCTCCATGTTGGGCTGCATAAACTAACATTTCAGTTAAAGTTCTAGCTGTTTCTGGAGATATTACTCTCCGATTTTCTCCTGGATTAGTAACGTGAGTGGTATTTGTTGCTGGATCGTAAGCAGACTCAATAATACTCAGCGCAGGCATCTCTCCACCGTTGGCGATGGCGGAAACAGCACGAACGAGTTGCAAACTAGAGATACTAATTCCCTGACCAAAAGAACGAGTCGCCAGCTCCACTGGTCGCCAGTCTTTTGGAAAGATTGTGTCTGTGTCCCCCTGCAGGTCAATATTTAAGGCGTCGCCAATGCCGAACTTATGAAGATAGTCTTCAAAATTTTCTGCACCTAGTTTATCAACAATAAACATCATCGCCGTATTGTCAGAAGCAGCTAGTCCATCCCTCATCGTCGTATTTGGATGGTAAACATCATTCCAGGTTCTAATTGTGTAGGTACCAAAGCGTCTTGGCCCATCACAAACATCACACTGGGTTTCAGGATCAATGGCACCAGCATCTAAGCCTGCGGCCACGGTCAAGATTTTAAAGGTTGACCCAGGCTCGTATAAAGATCCCAAAGTAGGATTACGATATACTTCTGAATCGAAATCTATAAACTTAGGTTGATAAAAACTCGGCACTGCTGCCAAAGCTCTAATTTTCCCTGTTTTTGGATCGACGACGATGGCCTCACCCGCTTTTGCTCCATATTTTTCTACACCCTTGAGAAGCTCTCTTTCTACCATGAGTTGGAGATCTCTTCTCAGCGTGGTAGTAATGTCTCTACCGTCAAGTACTTGCTGCTGTGTCGCCTGGGTAAAAATCTTGGCTCCAAGCGCATCCCGACCGATAAGATCACGAGCAATTCTGGGTCGCAACTCTTGCTCAAGTGCTCCCTCAATGCCAAAATATCCTATTGGTTCTCCTTCATCTGTTTTGCCAACAAAGCCAGTGATGTGAGCTGCAGCAGATGCTTCTGGATACAGACGCTGTTCGTAGGTATCAAAACCTATTCCAGGTAATTTCAGTTGTTCAATGGCTTGGCGAGTTTGTTCAGAAATTTTTTCTTTGAGTCCCACCCATTGCTTATCGTCATTCAATTTTTGTTCAAAGGTTTGACTTACTAATGAGAGACGTTCTTCCTGAGCTGAGGGAGAGGCAGTCTCAAACTCAGGGTCTGAGTTCAACACAATCTGCGCTAGTTTTTTGGCTACATCACTCCGATCATCTGGCAAAAGCTGTGGCTCAGCAAACAAGCGGTAAACGCGCTCATTGCCAACCAAGAGACTGCCATCAGAAAAATACAAACTCCCTCTGCTGCCAGTCTTGCTTAGAACCTGTTCGTACTGTCGACTGGCTAATGACTTGAGACTGGGGGAGGCAATAACTTGCCAATAAAATAATCTACAGCCAACAATAAACAGAGCCGAGAATATGCCAAGGATAACTAGCCTTCCTCGCCAATCACTTTCGGAATTTCTTCGTTCTCTCATGAAGCCCTTAGTGTACTAACGGTCTTACTGAATTGATAGACCTGCAACCAGGGTGTCTGATGACACGATGATTGGATTTGAGATAGCTACATAGTTTACCGTCAGAGAGGAGTTTTGAAGCTCATTAAGTGAAACAATGGTTGCTAATTCCCCCTCGAGCCGCTTGCGATGGGCCAGGAGACTCTCTTTTTCGGCGTGCACCTGATTCATTTTTGCGTTCTGACGAACCCAATAACTCTCAGCGATCACCACCGAGGTAGCTTGGCTGAAAACGGCCGCGAACATGACTAAATAGAAAATAAAAGCGGTTCTTTTTTTCATTTCTTAATAAAGCCTCTCAACTTGGCACTCCGTGCCCTTGGGTTTAGATCAACTTCTTCTTCACTTGGCATGACTGGTTTTTTGTGTAGTCTAGTTCCCTTGCCCTGCTCTTCCCAAATCTGAAAATAATGCTTAGCCAGACGGTCCTCACCCTCGTGAAATGAAGCACATAAAAGCTTGCTTCCAGAGGAAAGCAATGTTAAAGCTTGCGGCAAGGCCAACTGAATCTCGGTCAACTCACTATTTACGGCAATTCTTAAAGCTTGGAAAACTTTCGTCGCTGGATGCAAAGCTCTGGCTTTTTTATGCTTGGTGGAGATAACTAGATCTGCCAACTGTTTAGTTGTCTCTATCGGCACTGGTGAGGACTTGATTACTTTGGCAATGCGCTCAGCCTCAATTTCTCCGCCGAAATCCCTAAATAGCTGAGCTAGTTGTTTGACTGGCACCGCTGCGATAATATCCTTGGCCATAACTGCAAGCCTCACGTCCATGCGCATATCTAGAACACCGTCGCCGCGGAAGCTAAAGCCACGCTCCTCAGACATAAGTTGCTCCGTACTAGTTCCAAAATCAAATATCACACCTTGAACAACACTTGGAACACCTTGGCTTCGTAGTGATTCAATTACCTCCTTCAAACGAGAAAAAGGTTCATGAGCCAAAACCAATTTTTTATCTGAAATCTCTGAGGCAAATTGTTTCTCAGCCCTCGCTATTGCCTCGAAGTCCCAATCAAAAGCTACCACCCTTCCACCCTGATTTAATATCTCCTTCGTGTGGCCGCCAGATCCAAGTGTGGCATCGATGTACCAGCCGTCTTTTTCAACTGTCAGTAGACTCACCAATTCGTTGAGGAACACGGAAACGTGCTGCTTAGTTTTGTTGAGTGTCATATTTTTCCGCAATTTCTTCTGCTTGAGTTTCAAGCCCGCCAGCATAGGTGTGGTACCGTTTCATATCCCAGATTTCAACCTTTGAGATACTACCCACAACAACCACATCTTTAGTCAAACTAGCAAATGCTATGAGATACTCTGGCAAGGCAATTCTGCCTTGTTTATCTGGAGAAACTTCGACTGCTTCGTTGCTGAACAATCTCACTAAATCGCGGTTAGTTTTCTTGGTTACAGAAGCGAATTCAAGCTTGGATATTTCTGATTCGTAGCTGGATTGTGGATATAAGAAGAGCCCGCCATCAAGTCCTCGAGTAATTACCCAGGTATCTGCTTGCTCTCGTATTTTTTTTGGCAAAGAAACCCGACCTTGCGATTCGAGCGTGTGGTAATATTTGCCTATAAACATTTATATAAGATTATTTACCTATCTTCACCTTTCGAATGAAAGTATGACAAGGTAACGACTCACTGTAAATACACAGAAAAGGCGAAACACTAGAAGTGCTCAGCGAAAAAGGTTAGTTAATTGCGAAAAGGGTTACTTTGTAATGACGACGTAGAGTGGCAAAAGATCAACTGTAGCTGAAGCCATCTTGCCGTCTTGAGTTGTATCGAATACTTTCCAGGTATCTCCAGTCCAGCCGATGATGGTCAATTCTCCCTCTTGTGAAGACCGTATGGAAAGTTCAGCCTCACCCTTTAAAGAAGAACTGGCTTCAAGAAAGTATGGTTCTGAAGCGATGACGCCATCGTAGCCTTCGGGAACACCAGATGATTGGCCGATAATTAGATACTTTATCGATGAAAGCGCCTTCAAAGTAATTTGGAATTTGCCATCGCTAGATGAAAACTCACTCTCACGGGCTTTATTTTCAAAATACTTCCACTCAGTTTTTAGACTGTAGTTTTCAGGACCAATAAAACGCGTTGTTAAGTCGCCACCCTTGATGTCAGTGTGATAGGTACAAGCCCCGCCAGCACTACAGCTACCCATGAGACTGGTCTCGCTTGCGGGTATAGAGTCGAGCTTTAGCAAGCCCTGGAAGCCTTGTACTAAGGTTCCCGTCTGGTACTCAACTGTATACTCAGTCTCAGTGGCTGGTTTTCTGATTGAGCTGACTTTAATAGTAATTCTTCGCCCATCAGCTTCCGGAACGATTGCTAAATAAGGACGCTCCTCCTGAGAAATGACATTAGTTGGCTCAACAATTCTCTTTTTAGAGGACTCTTCGGCCACTGGCTCTTTGGTGCCATTTTTTCGAATTACATAAAAACCAACTAAGGCTCCAAGCAAAACCACTACAAATCCAGCAATAATCGCGTTTCTTTTCATAGGGATCTACCTTATCATGCGGCTGGCAGCCGCTGCAATATACTCACTAATCTTTGCCTGGGGAATTCTGATTTGTTCGGCCGTATCTCTATCTCTAATTGTGACGGTGTCATCTTCAAGAGAGTCGTAATCAACAGTGATGCAGAATGGCGTCCCAATTTCATCTTGATACAGATATCTTTTACCAATGTTAGAGCGATCGTCCCAAGTGGTGGGGAATTTTTCGCAGAGATCGACATAGAGCTTTCGCGCTTTTTCTACTAGTTCTGGTTTATTTCTAACTAAAGGAAAGACGGCGACCTTGTAAGGAGCTAAAGAGAATGGCAATTTTAGAACAGTGCGTTTGCGTTCGGTATCCTCCCAAAAATGGTCGGTTAGCACCATGAGAAACATGCGATTAACTCCAACAGCTGGCTCGATGACGTGTGGGACGAATGTTTTTCCAGACTCAATGTCTGTGACCGTGTGCTCATGGCCCGAGTGCTTGGTGTGTTGTTTCAGATCGTAGTCAGTTCTGTATGCTAATCCCCATAATTCTTTCCAACCAAAAGAAAAGTTATAGTCGAGATCATAAGTATCTTCACTATAAAAGCTTCGCTCGCTGTCGCTATGTTGTCGCCAACGCAGATTCTCTTCTGAAATTCCCAATTGATTAGTAACAAAACTCCAGAGATCCTCTTTCCACGCAGATAGAAGTTCTTTCCAGTCAGTTTTTTCGGGATCAAAAAAGTACTCAATTTCTGCCTGTTCGAACTCTAAGGTTCTAAAGACAAATTGCCCAGTAGTGACTTCATTGCGAAAGCTTTTCCCAATCTGGCCAACTCCGAATGGCAAGCGCACTCTAGATGAATCTAGAATATTCTTAAAGTTTGTGAAGATTCCCTGAGCTGTCTCTCCGCGCAAGTAGACTTTGGATTTCTCCCCTGTCACCGCTCCGATCGCTGTCTCAAAGAGAAGGTTGAAAACCCTGGGGGCTGCAACCGCATTTCCATCAGGACTAAGGACTTTATTCTCAGTAATATACTTACCCATCTCTTCCACACTCATGTTTTCAGCAAGTTCGTGATCGGGGCGATCATGTTTTTGCTGCCAAGCTTCGATCAAGTGGTCAGCTCTATATCGTTTCCCAGTAACGGCATCTTCAACAAGCGGGTCGTTGAATGAAGTCGTATGTCCAGATGCCACCCAGGTCTCTGGATGCAAGAGAATCTGCGAATCAAGCCCAACCATATCTGGGCGTTTTTCTATAAAAGTTTTCCACCAGCTGGCTTTGATATTTCTTAAGAGCTCTACTCCTAACGGACCATAATCATAAGAGTTGGCAAGTCCGCCATAAATATTTGAAGTTTGGAAAACAAAACCACGCCTCTTGCAGAGACTATTTAGAACTTCAAGCGTGGGTTGTGTTGTCATCTAGGTATGGTATCAAGAGAGCTGTCATTTCACAACTAAAAAGTCAAAGCTCCTGAGCGGCTTTTCTAGAATTGTAGATAGTTCTTCAGCAAGAGATTTTTTCGGATCCTGGGAGATGTCAAAACCCATGAGTTGAATCAAAAACCGTACGTTTCGACGGAGCTCGTCGATTGGCGTTGTGCCCATCAAGGCTTGACTATGAAGTAACTCAATTTGGTTAAACACCGGCGTCTCAAGTTCCTCAGCCACAAAGACTCCATCAAATATTTCTAAAAGCTGTGAGATGCGGCGGATGTCAGCCAAGCTTCGAGACTTACTTTCATGTCCGCTAGCAATTAGCTTTGATTGAGTAAGAATTGGCAGACTTTTCGTCCTCACACAGTGAGCAGTAATCCTATTTCCAGGTTCGAAATAACTACCACTACTCGAGTTTGTTCTCCTAACGCCCTTGGCGACGTAGACCTGCCTGCCCTCCTCCTTACTCAAAATCGTGACAACGCGATCGGACTCGCCAACATTGCTTCTCTTGAGCACAATCCCGGCAATGGTGTAAGTGCGTGTATTCATACGAGTGGGGTCGTCAAGTTAAAACTCAGTACCGTAGGTAACATCTTTGATAACGTTGAGCTGCTCTTGACCACCGGTTACATCTATGAGCATTGGAATTTCGTCAATCCCACCCTGTTTCCAGATGTCTAGTCTATATGTTTCTGAATCAGTATATGGAACCTTGTAGGTGAGAGCTAGCTTAGCACTCCCTAATGGCTCAAGAGTAAAGTAACCCTGAATAACTGAGAAACCCAGATCTTCCTTCATCTCCGGATCGCTAACAAAACCCTGACTAGAAATCAGCTCGCTTCCCGCAGGAATGTAAATACGAGTCCAATCTCGGAGAGTAGAGTTGAGACAAAGTAGTCCGACCTCAAGATTGCAGTTGTCACTTTTTCGAGAATTTTTATAGGTAATCTCAACAGTCTTTTCGATAAAGCCATCAATTGGCGCGGAGACGACTTGGTTAACCTCGTAACTAATGAACAAGTTAGATTTTGCTCCACCTAAATTAGCATTGACTATGCCAAGAAAATCGCTATTTTCTACCGGCTTGATTCTACCCGCTGCGTTAATTGTCTCGGCTACATTTTGAGATTTTTCATCAAAGAAATAAAACTGAATGTGTCGACCATTTATGTTTTCAAAGGCTGAAGAGAATAGAGCTGGCCACTGTGATTTTGGCGCTGTGTACGACTTAGTTAACACCGATCTCATTAAGGGACCGAGAACTCCCTTGCGGTCCTCGCGTAAGTATGGGGTCGGTCGAGTAATAATTTCCGAGAGAATATAGATGATTTCTGGACAGTCGCAACGAGGATCAATCTCGCTCGAAAATGTGCCATATCCCGGGACCTCGACGGGACCCAAAACCGTCAATAAATCAGTCAAAACTTTAGTATCAACGGCAATAATGCCATCAATATTATCAGGCTCTCCAGGAACTTTTTCGTAAAACTTAAAGAACTGATCCATTGAGACTTTAAAATCTGGAGAGATGTTCATATCGCGTAGATTCCAAGTTTTTTCGGTGGTGAGATACTTGGCCATTTCGGCTGGGATTGGAAGGCCTGTACGAATTTTCTTATCTAACTCATAAATGTCGTCTGACTTCTCGGCTTCAACTTTGCCATTTTCGACATTAATGACGGCGAAAGCAGTTAAGAAACCACCCGTTGGTCTGAGTTCGGCATCATTTTGAAATAAAACTAAGTACTTGCGTCTTTCGCCTCGTCCGCCGGCAATGGCTGGGAGCTCTTCTAACACTGGACGATACTCAGTCAAAGCGGTGACTGCCCCATTACTAGCGGCGTGAAGTTGTTCTATATACTGTCTAACTGGTTTCCCCTGGAAGCTTTCTGGGTAACGCGCGGGGTCGATCTGCTTAATCTCAGCTTGAGCTGTTTGCAAATCTGCAGAAATATCGTCGAGAATTGGGGCGATTTTATCGAGAGTCTCTAAGAGTATTTTAAGTCGATCTTCTGCTGTACCACCTTCAAATGAACCTTCGCCAGCAAAACCAAGTACATCGGCGTAAGGAACCAAAGCGTCAACTGATTTCTGAGCAACTTGTAAACCAGAATGAGCGGCGACAAGTCCGTGTTGACCATCAAAGTAATACTGACGAGCAATTGGAATAAACCTATAAAACGAAAGTTGGGAGAATGTGCCATCAATTTGATTCAGTTTCTCATCAAGAAGCACGAGATTGTTTTGCACTGGTGGTAAATCTTGAGCCTTGAAGCTGGCATAAACATTTCTGCCAATTACTTCGGCTTCGCTAGCCTGAACCTGGATCTGCGTGACTACTTGATATGAGCGGAAGGCGAGAACTCCACCGATGGCAATCAAGATGACTAGCAGGGCGCTCGTAATAAGTAAAATTCTTTGCCAGACTTTTAGGCGAAACCACCACTTTTTCTTGGGTTGATCAATTACGACTGGAGACTCCTCTTGAGTCACGTCTAAAGCTGTAAATGGTTGGTTGGCAGATTCCGAATTTTCCATGTTTATCAGTATAGCAAAATATTAACGAATGATCACCACTTTGAAATCATGGCAATTGGTGTCTTGACAATGATGGTTATATAAGACCAGATTGATCTATTTTCAGCATACTCTGCGTCCATTTTTGCCCGCTTAACAAAAGGAATTTCGTTACGCCCGCTGGTTTGCCATGGTCCAGTAATACCAGGTTTTATAGATAAAATTCGCTTTATATACTGTTTAGTTTCTGGATAGCGCTTGCTTTGTTCGTCCAACTCTCTTTTTAGATAAGCACGAGGACCAACCATGCTCATCTCTCCTCTCAAAACATTGATTAGTTGCGGAAACTCATCAATAGTTAGCGAACGAATAATTTTACCCAAGCGAGTAATGCGAGGATCGTTTGGAATTTTCCAGTCATTATCTTTAAACAATTTTAGTAGCTCTTGGTCTTTGTTATGCAAAATATCATCGGCGTCGGGGACCATGGAGCGAAACTTAAAAAGATTAAACGACTTACCATTTAAACCAACGCGTTTATGAGTAAAAATAATTGGTGGACCTGACTCAAAATAAATCAAGATCGGCACAATAATCCAAAACGGCAAGAAAATGAGAACCAGCGTAATGGCAACAGTGAGATCGAGTAGTCTAATGAGATGTTCGTAACGCATGGGCAAGATTAGAGGTATTCCGTAGTACATGTGGCTTTTAAGTGTTCAACTATTTTCTTTACGTCCTGGCTTTTTGACTTTGGAATAACCAAGACAATTTCGTCGGTATCAACAACAATCATGTCGTTGACTCCGACCAAGGCAACAAGCCTACCGTTGGCATGAATTAGGTTGTCGTACGATGCTAAAGCTACGACTTTGGCTTCTTCATCATCACTGACAATGACATTTCCAGAAATGTCTTTTTTCTCAAGATCATAAACTATCTTCCAGTCACCAACATCATTCCAGCCAAAGTCCCCAGGAATGAGAACTAAGTTGGTAGCTTTTTCAGATATAGCATAGTCAATTGAAATTGTTTCAGCGGCGGCATAAATTTTTGGCAGTTTTTTTGCAAAATCTTGCCCTTTTAGCCCTGATAAAACTTTTGTGCTTTTATATAAACTTGGTAAATAAGCTTCGAAAGCAGCAACTAATGCTTTGGCCGACCAAACATACATATTGGCATTCCAGAAGTACTTACCTGTAGAAATGAAGCCTCTGGCGGTAGCTTCGTTTGGTTTTTCGGTAAAACTTGCAACTGT
>Ga0051987_10001228_pt1 | contig 13278 bp, 12 predicted proteins | sample CryGey08umfilter_2_FD_58083 | JGI IMG/M metagenome (GOLD analysis project Ga0051987, IMG submission 58083) | Groundwater microbial communities from aquifer in Utah, USA - Crystal Geyser 4/10/14 0.8 um filter | ecosystem: Environmental > Aquatic > Deep subsurface > Groundwater | place: USA: Utah... | reverse complement strand
ATCTTCAAGTCAGCGACAGCCAGTTCTACAGTTGGCTCAGGAGAAGGTTCTGGAGTAGGTGATGATTCAGCCATGCCTGGTTGCTCGACTTCCACAACAGGACTTACGTCAGTTGAGTTCTTGTCAGAGATTTTCAGAAATGCTAAACCAATCCCAATTCCAACGGCGACGGTCACTGCGAATGCTGTGACGGTGATAAATATCATTTTTACCATTGGACCAACGCCTGTTTTATTTTTAATAACTGGGGATTCTGTTTTTTCCGGCATATCTTTCTCACTGATTTTTGTAGTATTTACTATTTCCACGCTAGCTTTTTCAACACCGTGCGTGAACTGCAAAATATTAACGTCGTCCATGGTATCAGACACCTTCGTTTCTGTCTCAATTGTTTTATCAGGTTCTTCTGTTTTAGGTTCGTCATCGACGACTATTTCTTTGGCTACTTCTTTTTCAGTAGAAGCAGGAGCTGTTGGTTTGGGCAGATCGGCAGCTGGCATAGGTTCCTTTTTAGTATTTTTTTCCTTGTATTGTTGGTACTGTTCTCTTTCTTCAGGGGAAGCAACTCCGAGCTTGAATCGTGGAACAGGAAACTGTTCGATCGAGAGCGTACGCATGCTCGACTCAATAATGCTTCTTACATATGATGGTAGCTTATCGTGATCGTCAGAGAAAGAGCTCAATTGTTGAAGTGGCAAAGTGTCACTGAGTAGTTCTTTGAGTTTCGTCTGGACTAATTCATTTGTGAGAAGATAAACAGTTTGGATACTTGGCTGGGCGCCTTTTAGGGTTTTGATGGTCTCGGCAATAGTTTCAACATCAGAAACTGTACTTTGCATTGTTTGATCAACACCAATGTAATGGAGAGCGCTGTGCAGAGTGTCGCCAATCTGGAGAACACTGATCGATGGTTCAAGTGAGATAACTGACTTGATCGCCCAGCTTAGGGGAGAAACTGCAGAAATTTTTGCTGAAACAGCATCTGAGCCTGCCCTAATTGGAGCCAACAGCGATTTTTCGATTGCAGAGATCTGAACCTTAGAAACACCTTTAAGTTCTGTCAAAATGAAAGTTTCTATTTCATGAGTCTCGATGGAGAGATCTAAGGAAGGAAGTAACTCAGTTTTTAAATACTGCTTGATTTTTGCGTCTGAGGTCTCATTAACTGAAACAATTGTATTTGTAAAAAGAAAATCTGGAAGAATTAGGTGGTATGACTCTCCAGGATCGAGTTTGTCACAAAGCTTAACAATATGCTCGGGAATGAACACATTGTCATCCATGAACGTGCCGTTGATTTGGTGAAAAGATTGAACTGAGAAGGTGTTTGATTTTTTAGTCGGTAACAATTCCGCAATATAAGAGACGTCAGGTAAAACGTAAAGTAGCTTCTCGGTGTTGAGCATCTAGAAATAGTATACCACCTCGACAGGAATGTTGTGAGTCCGCTGGGACTCGAACCCAGGACACAGAGCTTAAAAGGCTCCTGCTCTAACCAACTGAGCTACGGACCCACAGAAGTGGAGTGAATTATAGCAAGAAACTCTCAATACGGGTATACTCTGACCGAAAGATGCCAGAATTACCCGAAGTTGAAACAATTTGTAAAAGACTGGCTCCGGTTTTAATCGGAAAGACAATTCAAAATATTGAGGTTCTAAGAGAAAAGAGTCTTCAAGGGTTGTCAACCTCCATAATTGGCAAGAAGATAGTCGAGGTTTCTAGAAAAGCCAAACTTCTCGACATTAAACTCAGCGATTCTAGTCACTTACTTATTCATTTGAAAATGACGGGTCAGCTGATTTATCAGGACCAGTTGCAAAGACTCGGAGGCGGCCATCCCACAGCCGATTGGGTAGACTCATTGCCAAGCAAGCACACAAGAGTAATTTTCAGACTAAGTAATCACAGCACTTTGTTCTTTAATGATATGCGAGTTTTTGGGTGGATTAAGCATCTTTCTGAAGAAGGAGCATCGGTTGAATTTTCTAGATACGGGCCAGACATAATCGATCCAGCAGTGACTTTAGAATATATTTTCTCTAGATTCTCAAAGACTTCTCGCCCGATCAAGGTGGTCATTATGGATTCCAGTATCATCGCGGGAGTTGGCAATATTTATGCTAATGACGCTCTAAATCTGGCTAAAATTCATCCAAACAAACCTGCCAATTCACTCACTCAAAACGAGACAAAAGAACTTCTGGATGCCATGATTGAAGTAATTAATCTAGGAATTAAGCATGGTGGGGCGACGATTGGCAACTTCAGAAATATTGATGGTTTCTCTGGAAATTATCAAACCAAAGTCTTGGTCTATCAAAGAGAGAATTTGGCTTGTTTTAATTGCGCTGGAATTATTAAGAAAACAAAAATTGGTGGACGAGGAACATTTTATTGTCCGAATTGCCAGGTTTAAACATAAGATTTTAAGGTTTCAATAGATTTCTTTAGCTGTTGTTTCTCATTCCAGTCTAGTTTGGCTTCAAGAACCTTCTCTACCCCACTTCTTCCAATCACACAAGGCACACTCACTGCCATATCTGAATGACCATAGTATTGATGTAATGGAATCGAAACGGGCAAGACTGACTTAGCATCTCTGAGAATTTTGCCAACAATGTGAGAAATGACCACACCAATTCCATAAAAGGTAGAGCCCTTAGAAGCAATTATTTTGTAGGCGGCCTCTTTAGCTTTTTCATAAGCTTTCAAGGCTTTTTCTTCAGAAAAATAATCTAAAGTCGTCATTGGTTGGCCACCAACCATGGCACTAGAAATAACTGGAAATGATGAGTCGCCGTGTTCACCAAGAATGTAGGCGTGAATGCTTCTTGGACTGACTCTAAGAAACTCTGAAAGATGAAAACGGAATCTGGCTGTATCTAGTGTTGTTCCAGAGCCAAAGATGCGACCTTTTGGCCAACCGGCAATTTGATAGGCACGATAAGTCAAGATATCAACTGGATTAGAAACAATGAGAATAATTGAATTCGGGGCGTACTTTACGACATTTGGAATAATGCTTTCAATAATAGTAAGATTTTTTTGGGTTAAATCTAGGCGAGTTTCACCTGGCTTTTGCGCTGCTCCAGCGGTAATAACAACAACATCGCTATTTTCCAAGTCAGCATAGTTGTCAGTGGCCTTAATACTCGCCGAAGGCAAGAAACTTATTGCGTGTTCAAGGTCAAGTTCTTCGCCAATAATTTGACTCTTGTCTCTACCATATAAAACCAGCTCGTTTACCATTCCCTGATGAAGCAAAGAGTAAGCAGCAGACATGCCGACCTTGCCGCAACCGATAATTGAAACTTTGTTGGAGTCATAGATCATAATAAAATAAGTATAGGCAAATTAGCTCACCTTCGCCAGTAGTTCATGAGTCTTTGTAAAAATTGACTCAGCATCTAGGTGATACTTTTTGAATAAATCGTCTGGCGAACCAGATTCCCCAAATGTATCATCAACGCCGACACGATGAACTGTTTTCTCTGTAGCTATGCATGCTGCCACCTCACACACAGCGGAGCCAAGTCCTCCTATTCTTTGTTGATCTTCAACTGTAATGATCATTTTTGTTTGAAAAAGTGCTTCTCTGATAACCGCCACATCAAGAGGTTTTATAGTGGCCATGTTGATAACTCGGGCTCGAATGCCAATCTCAACTAACTTGCTTGCCGCAGCTAAAACATTTGCAATGATTGGGCCGGAAGATATAAAAGTAATATCATCTCCTTCTAGCAACCTACTCGACTTTCCAATCTGAAAAGGTGAATCAACTTTAGTGATCGGATCAGTTATAGACCGACTAACTTGAAGGTAAACAGGACCTTTATGTGCGGCAGCGGCGTGGACGGCCTTCCGGGCCTCTTCGAAATCAGCTGGGACAATAACAGTCATTTTCGGTAAGACTCTCATTAATGACACATCTTCAAGTGACTGATGAGTGGCTCCATCAGGACCAGTTGCCAATCCAGCATGAGAACTTACTAACTTAACGTTGAGATTTGAGTAGGTGACGCTTGTCCTGATTACTCCCCAAGAATTCGCAGGCTGAAAAGCGGCATAGCTGGCTGCAAAGGGAATTTTCCCTGCGAGAGCTAGACCTGCGGCAACTCCAACCATGTTTTGCTCTGCCACCCCGACTTGAATAAACCTCTCGGGATATTTGTCGGCGAAACCTTGCATTCTAGTCGACTCTGTCAGATCGGCGCAAAGACCGACAACCTTGGGGTTTGATGCTGCCAGTTCAAGTAGACCAACTCCAAAGCCATCTCGTGTTGATTGTTTTTGATCACTCACTTTGTATTTCCCTTAACTTAATATCTATCTCTTCGATTGCCTTCCTAGTTTGACTCTCATCGGGAACTTTCCCATGCCACTCAAATTTATTTTCCATAAAGGAAACGCCTTTGCCGGAAGTAGTATTACAAATAATTACAGTCGCTCCTTCTTTAAATGATTGGGCTTCCCTGGCTGCATCAATGATTTCTTCAAAATTGTGGCCATCAATCTCACTCACTCGCAGACCAAAATTCTTAAGCTTGGCTGATAGAGACTCGAGCGGCATCACATCTTCTGTCTTGCCACCAATCTGAATATTATTTCTGTCAATGAAAATGGTCAAGTTATTAAGTCGATACTTGGCGATAAGCATATAAGCTTCCCACACTTGACCTTCTTGCTGCTCGGCGTCGCTCATCAGACAATAAACCCGATTAGGTTCTCCATCCATTTTTAAGCCTAGGGCTAGACCCGCTGCTTGAGAAAGACCTTGTCCAAGTGGGCCACTGGTACTCTCAATTCCGGGCAATGATCCAAGATGCGGATGACCCTGAAGTCGTGAGTTAATTTGTCTTAAAGTACTCAACTCCTGTTTATCAAAGTAACCTGCCTCGGACAATGTTGCATATAAGACAGGGTTGATGTGTCCACTTGACAAAAATACATAATCTCGACCAGGCCAATTAGGCTCGTCTGGACGGTGATTAAGCAAAACGAAGTAAAGAGCGGAAAAGACATCAGTCATACCAAGGGCTCCAGCAGTATGACCGCTCCCTGCTTTTTGAAGCATAAGAATTGTATCTTTTCGTATCGAAGCAGCAATGTTTTGGAGATGGTGAGTCGCATGTGGGGCAAGCATGTGACATTAGTGTATCCCAAATCACTGACAGATGCAGAAGATGAGGCTTGTGCTGGAGTGGTAAAGATCGCTACACTAGATATAACTTAATTTCTGGAAAGAAAAGTATGAACTCAGCGCAATTGGGTGTTTTTATGGTGGGGTGGGAGTACCCGCCGCATAATAGTGGTGGCTTGGGTGTTGCTTGCCAAGGCATGACCAAGGCTCTCAACCAGCTCAATAATCATATTTATTTCACCCTACCTTATTCTGTCCCTGGTGGAAGTTCTCACATGGATATCCTCTCTTGTGTAGCTCCGAGCATTGTTGGAAATTTAGTACCAGGACAGCTCTACTCTGCCCCATTCTCTCCATACATAAACACTGCGAAAATTCCTACTTCTTCTTTTCAGTTACCATTAGATAAAGCCAAACTAACGACTTTGCCGCAGTCTGAAATTGAATCGAGAGTAGGGATTTATGCAGACGCAGTTGCCCAAGAAGCTTTTTCTCACAAAAATTCAACAGATGTTATTCACGCCCATGACTGGATGTCATTTCCAGCAGCCGTTGCTGCATCGAAAGCTACCAATCAACCTTTCATCGCCCACATTCACTCAACTGAATTCGACAGGGTGCCCAATGGCAACGGCAGTTCATTCATCCTCCAAACCGAGTATGAAGGTCTCATGAAAGCTAGTCGGGTTATTGCGGTGAGTGCTTATACGAAGGAAATATTAGTAACCAAGTACGGCATTCCCAGAGATAAAATTTCAATTGTCCACAATGGCATCGACCCACTTTCCGCCAATCGCATTCCTCATGACTCATTTGCCCCGAAGCGTCCAGTAATTACTTTCATGGGTCGCTTCACGATGCAAAAAGGTACTGAATTTTTTCTAGAGTTAGCAGAAAAAGTCTTGGCTAGAATTCCCGATGCTTTGTTCATCATGGCCGGAGATGGTGATATGTATCATGAGCTTCTCTGGAAAACAGCCTCAGCCGGCCTTTCAACCTCGATGCTTTTTTCTGGATTTGTTCGCGATACCCAACGGGAGCGACTTCTTGACCGCTCTGATGTCTTCATTATGCCTTCTGTTTCAGAACCTTTCGGCTTAGTAGCTCTAGAGGCAGCGCAGAGAAATACCCCAGTAATCGTTTCAAAGAATTCTGGAGTCGCGGAGGTACTACCGAGCGCTATCCAAGCTGATTTCTGGGATACAGATCTAATGGCTGATCAAGTTGTTTCCCTTCTTCAAGATACCAAGCAAAGTAAAATTGTTGTCGATAACCAGCACCGAGATCTTCGCTTGATCACTTGGCCTAAGGCCGCTGAAAGAATCAACCAAGTTTATAGAGACGTTTTTCTTGGGGCTTAAATAGTCTTTACCTATGGCTCAGATTTGTGTTTATTTCCAGCTGCATCAACCACGCAGACTGGCAGATTTTTCTATTTTCGATCTTGGGGACGAGGCTGCTAAGTATGTCTCGAGTTCTGAAAACGACACCAACGAAGTTGTTTTTCATAAAGTCGCTTCTAAATCATACTTTCCCATGTTGTCTTTACTGAAAAAGCTTCTGAAGAAGTATCCAAGCTTTGTTTTTTCTTTATCAATCAGCGGTCTTTTCCTAGAGCAAGCTCAGCAGTGGGAACCTGGAATTGTGACGCTGCTACAAGATATTATTGCCACAGGACAGGTTGAGGTTTTTAGTGAAACTTACTATCACTCACTGGCAAGTATTTACTCGCCCACTGAGTTTAAAGCCCAAGTTATGGAACATCAGCGAGCGATGTTAGATTACTTTGGAGTAATCCCGACTACTTTTAGAAACACAGAATTGATTTACTCAAACGCCGTCGCTGAACAAGTAGCAGCCCTAGGTTTTGAAGGGACACTCACTGAAGCCGTGCCGCGCTATTTGGGAAATAGACAAAAAACCAGACTTTATCATAGCTACACTCCCAGCCATCTGCCGATATTACTCAAGCACGCAGAACTCTCTGACGACATTGCTTTTCGTTTTTCGGATAAAAGCTGGTCTGGATATCCTCTTACAGTAGAAAAATATCTTCATTGGCTCGATCGATACGGAGATGAAGAGTTAATCAATCTTTTCATGGACTTCGAGACTTTTGGAGAACACCAGTGGGAGGACACTGGAATTTTCGAGTTCTTTTCAAATCTGGTTGCAGTGGCTCAAGACAAGCACGCTTTCGTGCTCCCAAGAAGTATTTTCGCACAGTTCGCCTCCGAGCCAGCAACAAAACTTGAAGTCTACGACGTACCAGTACCTATATCTTGGGCTGACGTTGATCGAGATTTAACTGCCTGGATTGATAATCCGTTTCAGCAAGATTCGCTCCGAATTCTTTACAGCTTAGAAAAACAAATCTTGGCAATTGGTGATGAAAAGCTCATAAAACAGTGGCGATACTTGCAAACAAGCGATCATTTTTACTACATGTGCACCAAGTGGGCAAATGATGGGGACGTGCACGCTTACTTTAGCCCGTTCGATTCTCCTTATGAGGCATACCGACGTTACAGCATCGTTCTATCTGATATTAAGGCAAAAGTTCATCAGCTGCTTGATCACCCATCTCTGAAACTGATACACTAAACGAATGGCCCGCGCACTTACCTTGGGAAATGGATCCTGCCTAGTTTGTCTTGACCGCCACGGTTTCGTGAGGGATTTTTACTATCCATATGTTGGTCTTGAGAATCACGTGTCTGGGCAAAAACATCGAATTGGTGTCATGGTCAATGACTCGTTCTCATGGCTCGACGACGATACCTGGAGTATCTCAATTGGCTATAAACCTGAAACTATGGTCGGCTATCTTGTTTGCAAGAACGAAAAGCTTGGAGTAACGGTTTCAATGGAGGATATTGTCTATAACGAAGAGAATATTTTTCTCCGCCAGGTTGACATCTACAATCATCGTGAGGAAGCTTTAGAAGTTAAGCTTTTCTTTCATCAAGTCTTCATGATCGAGGAAAATAAAAAACGCAATACGGCTTTTTATGATCCCACCCACAATGCCATTGTTCACTATAAAGGTAAACGGGTTTTCATTGTTAACGGCAGAACTGCCCAAGGAACCTCTATCGATGACTACTCTGTTGGTGCTTACCAATATGAAGGCAAAGAGGGCACTTTTCGAGATGCAGAGGATGGCAAACTTGGAAAGAACGCTGTCGAACATGGCTCTGTAGATTCAGTAGTTAGATTTTGCGGAACTTGCGAACCAAATGAAAAGGCTAGGACATACTACTGGATTTGCGCCGGAAAAAATCTTGACGAAGCTTACTCTCTCAACGAACTAGTAATGCAAAAAACTCCGGCTGCCATGATTCACTCCACTGAATCTTACTGGCACGCTTGGATAAAAACGCAACAAACAGACCTTTCTGGATTAAGCAAAGCACAGAAAAAACTTTTTGAGACTTCTCTGTTTATCTTGCGTTGTCACATGGATAACAAGGGTAGTGTTATCGCTTCGGCTGATAGTGCCATGATCGAGTACGGCAAGGATGACTACTCTTATATGTGGCCAAGAGATGCTGCCTTCATCATCTCAACCATGTGCCAGGCCGGATTCGAAGAAATTACCAAGCCGTTTTTTCTTTTCTGCAAGGATGTACTTCACCCGGATGGCTACTTGCATCATCGATTCCGTTCTGACGAAAGTCTAGGTTCGACTTGGCATGCCAGCACGGCTCAAGACGAGTGGCTACATGACAAAGTTCTTCAGCTCCCTATTCAGGAAGATGAGAGTGCGAGCGTCTTATTTGCCCTTTGGAAATACTACGAAACCTCAAGAGATCTAGAGTTTATCGAGTTACTTTATAAACCTTTGATCGAAAAAATTGCCACCTTCCTCGTTAACTTCCGTGATAAAGAAACTGGTCTACCAATGCCCTCCTATGATCTTTGGGAAGAAATGATTGGTGTCTCCACTTATACATGTGCCTCTGTTTACGGTGGCTTAGAGGCAGCAGCAAAGTTTTCCGAACTTCTTGATAAGCGCAATCACATGAGAATCTATAAAAAAGCTGCAGAGGAAATTCGCAAAGCAGCCATAACTCATCTTTATAGCGAGAAACAACAATCATTCATTCGCCTCGCAAGGATCGTTAATGGTAAAGTCATTCAAGACGAAACAATCGATGCCAGCTCTCTTTTTGGTCTCTGGTACTTCGGCATGCTCGAGATGAAACACCCACTTCTCCAAAAAACAGCCGAGCAAGTTAATAAGCGTCTAGTCAATCCCGATAGTGTTGGTGGCTACATTCGCTATGAGCATGACAACTACTTTAAGTCTGGCCAGCTTTCAAATCCTTGGTTCATCACCACTCTTTGGGAAACGCAAAGAGTGATTCGCCATCCCGATACGGATTTAATGCAGCTTGAGAGAGCTATCGAAACCTTTGATTGGGTTGCCTCTCACCTTTATAACTCGGGTATTCTTGCTGAACAACTTCATCCATCTACTGGACAGTCTTTATCTGCAACTCCTCTTGTTTGGAGCCACTCAGTTTATATTGAAACTGTCCTTGCCTATCTAAAAAGAAAGCAGGAACTAAAATCTCCTATTGATCCCAGTCTTATCCATGAACTATAACGGAGCTCACTTATGAAATATGTTATCGCAGTCGATGGAGGTGGTACAAAAACTAACGTTCTTTGTGCCGACGAAAACGGTACAGTTGTCGGCACCGGTCTTTCAGGCCCCACAAACCTGACCAGCACTTCTGTTGGTGCGGCTAGCTTTAATTTGCGCGAGGTCATCAGACAAGCTACTCAAGCCCTTCCCCCCGAAACTACCTACGATCAATTAGTTATGGGTCTGGCAGGAATGGATAGCGAAGAAGAACGCCAACTAGCCGAAAATATGTTCTCAGAAGTTTTCTCTCAGTTTTCAGTAACAAACTTTACCTTGGTAAACGATACCATCATTGCCCTTGAAAATGGTAGTGATCAACCAAACGCGATCATTATTATTTCTGGCACAGGCTCTAATTGTTATGGAAAAAATTCTGCAGGCATTACAGCCAGAACTGGAGGAATGGACTTCTTACTCACCGACCAGGGATCTGGATATGCCATCGGCAGACAAGTACTTCGTGAAGCAGTAAAAAGTCATGACGGGAGAAGATCAAAATCAATTTTGGAAGAAATGGTTCTACAACATTTTAAGATTACGAGCATCTCTCAACTTAAACATAAGGTTTACAACCCTCTTTTATCTAAGGTGGAGATTGGTGGTCTGGCAAGAATTTGTACTGCTGCCTACGCACAAAATGATCAAGCCGCCCACGAAATTATTCATAAAGCTGTAGCAGATTTATTCTTGATGTTAAAGACTCTCATTGAAAAGCTTGAGCTTGAAGACCAAAATTTCGACTGCATATTTGCTGGAGCTGTAGTCCAACTTCCGGTCATAAAAGACCCATTAGTTGAAGAGTTAACTAGAACCTACTCTGGCCTAAATTTAGTCTTCCCAGAAAACCCTCCTGTCAACGGAGCTTTAAAAATGGCCCTGGCGAAACTAAGACAACAATAGTCTTACTTCTTGACTTCTAATTCCTGGAACTGTTTTCTAGAATACATAACACCTATAACAGCATATACAGCAATATCGACCCATGTCTCTTCGACTGTCTCATTAGCTGGTGTATTTCCTGAAACTAAGAGATGCTTAATCCTCTCGACTTTCTCACTGATGCGCATGGCGATACCAAGTTCACCGTTAGCAATAATGTTGCCTTTTCCGTAATCTTTATGTTTCTGCAAAAACATTTCCAGTAATTCTTCACTGACGAGCTCAAAAGCGGCGTCAAGGGTTTTGGGTTCTTGTTTTGGTTTGTTCATGTTAGATAGTGTATCAGTTTGTTGTAGATGCGAGAAGAGTTGAGAGGTAGTGGTATATACTTTACTTACTATGAAGTTACAAAACACAAACCCAACTACAAATAAAATTATTGACGAAATGGAGACCTCCACTAAAAATGAAGTCCATACAAAAGTCGAGGACGCTCATCACGCGCAATCAGCCTGGGCAGATCTTGGAACATCTGGAAGAGTCGAAATCTTGAAAAACGTACTTAGTAAACTAGAAAACAAACTAGAAGAAATCGGCGAACTTTCTACTAAATCAATCGGCATGCCTTCCTCTCTGAGAACAGAATTAGATCTTGAAGCAGGAGTCGAGTACTTTCGCTGGTACCTTGAAAACGCAGAAAAGTCACTTTCTCCCGAAATCTCAAACGAAGACGAGGGCAGTATTAACACTGTTTATTATGAACCAATCGGAGTTGCTGCAGTTATCTCTCCTTGGAATTTCCCAGTCTCCAATTTCGTTTGGCAGGTAATTCCCAACTTAGTCGTTGGAAATACCGTTGTGTATAAACATGCGGCTGAATGTGCATCAGTGGGAAAGATTATCGAGGACTGCATAAATGATTCTAAACTTCCTAAAGGAGTTTTCTCAGAAGTTTATGGAGGTGGAGAAGTCGGCGACATGCTAGTTCATGAAGATATTGATCTGATAAGTTTCACAGGAAGCACGAAGGTCGGAAAACAACTTTATGCTATCGCAGCAGAAAAACTCATCAGAATTCTTTTAGAGCTTGGTGGATCTGCCCCAGCCATTGTTTTTAAAGACGCGGACATTGAAAAAGTCACCGAGGCAGTTTTCTTTAATCGTTTCGCTAACTCTGGACAAATTTGTGATGGACTAAAACGCCTCATTGTTCATGAAGATATTGCCAGTAAAGTCACATCATCGATTGTCAAAATGCTTGAGTCTAAGAAACTAGGAGATCCAGAAGATCCAACCGTCGATTTCGGCCCACTTGTTTCAATAAAACAAGCTGAAGCCCTAAAAGTTCAAGTAAGTGATGCGATCGATAAAGGAGCCAAAGTTCTCATTGGTGGCAAAAAACCAAATGGTCTTTCTGAGGCATTCTTTGAACCGACAGTTCTATCAAATGTTACCAATGACATGAAAGTTTGGAATGAAGAAACTTTTGGACCTGTATTACCAATTATGACCTTTAAAAGTGAGGAAGAAGCATTGGAGCTTGCTAACGATACTCAGTATGGATTGGGTGGATATGTTTTCACAGAAAACAAAGAAACAGCGGCTCGCGTAGCAGGAAAACTTAAAACTGGCATGATCAGCATTAACGGAACTCTCTACCTCCACCCTTCTAGCCCATTTGGAGGCTACAAACACTCAGGCTTAGGACGAGTACACGGAAAATATGGTTTTCACGAGCTTTGCCAGATCAAGGTAGTGGCGACGGAGAAGGCATGATTAATACTTCTGACAGTAAGGAAATTAGTAGTAAAGAAGCAGAGTCGCAAATTTTTCCAAGCATTGAACCTGCGAATGGTTCTCATATTTCTACAATTGCTGCAATAGAAAAACAGTCATGGCTGTCAGCTTATCCAAACCAGGAGCATGGAATTACTGTTGAAGATGTGGAAAAAAGATTTGTTGATATGCCAAAACGAGAGCAACTCATTTTAGCGGATATGAATGATTCATCTCACAAGTTTTTTGTTGTTCATTTGAACACTCAAATCATTGGATATATTCATCTTCTATTTGAGCCAGAATTAAACGATCTTGTAGAAATTTATCTCATACCTTCTGAGCAAGGCAAAGGATATGGAAAACGTTTAATAGACTTCGCCTTACGAGAATTCGGAAACTCAAAACCAATCCAACTGGAAGTAGCTACATATAATGAGAGGGCAAAAGCGCTTTATGCAAAGTATGGTTTTGTAGAAAAGCCAGATCTAGTCCAACCTCCAAAAGAAGATTGGAATGTGCTGCCCTCGGGCAAGAGAATTCCCGTTGTCTTCATGGTTAAGAAAGGCGAGAAACAACATGAATAAAAATCACTGGGGTATTGTCCTGGGCACTGCGGCGGGGATTATTGATTTGATTCCTATGATAGTTCAAGGACTAACCTGGGATGCCAACCTGTCAGCGTTTTTCCTTTGGATTGTTTCTGGTTTTTTAATAAGCACATCTAACCTTAGGTTTGAGGGTTATCAAAACGGAATAGTTATTTTGTCCAGCCCCCGCTATACTACATAGGTGATTAAGGGACACATAACATGTGTGGCTCTAG
>Ga0051987_10001223_pt1 | contig 13312 bp, 10 predicted proteins | sample CryGey08umfilter_2_FD_58083 | JGI IMG/M metagenome (GOLD analysis project Ga0051987, IMG submission 58083) | Groundwater microbial communities from aquifer in Utah, USA - Crystal Geyser 4/10/14 0.8 um filter | ecosystem: Environmental > Aquatic > Deep subsurface > Groundwater | place: USA: Utah... | reverse complement strand
TCCCCTAAAATTAAAGAAGATCACTACATCGCCGTCGGCTATACTGCCAATAGGTTTTCCAGCATCATCAACTACCCAAGAGGGCTCTATAAACTCATCTCCTTTTTGGGTCTCACTCACAGGGGTTTTATAGGCATGCGCTAGAATCTTTTCCGCGCTTGTATCTTGGTAAATCGCACTAACACCACACATGCAATCATACGCTTTTTGGACTCTATTCCACCGCTTATCCCGATCCATCGCCCAATACCGCCCGCTCACCGTTGCAACCTTACCCACGCCTATCGTCTGACATTGCGCTTCTAATTCTTTTATATAACGTTCCCCACCGGTCGGCGCGGTATCCCGGCCATCCGTAATCGCATGTATGAAAACATCTTTAATCGCTTGGTCTTTTGCGCACTTTAGTAACCCATATAAATGGCGCAACATCGCGTGCACACCGGCATCCGAAACCAGTCCAATAAAGTGCAATCGGCTGTTATTCTTTTTTACATGTTCAAAGGCTTCGTTTAAAACGCTATTTTTACTGATCTCCCCACCCTCAATCGCTTTATCAATGCGCACGATCTCTTGATCCACAATTCTTCCGGCGCCTATATTTTGGTGACCCACTTCACTATTGCCCATTACACCGTCAGGCAACCCTACATCTCGCCCGCAGGCTTTTATCTCCGTTCTAGGCCAATGGCGCGCCAATTCATCATCAACCGGGGTATCGGCCTGGTAAATAGCATTAAAGGGGTTATGCTCGGGATTGTGGTTACTCCCCCAGCCATCTCGAATAATTAACACCACGGGGCGAATGTCTTCCATAACAAAATCTTAGTACTAAACCCAGCCTTGTGACAATCCTGTTATCACAATAAATCCTATATAAAAGATCACCAGCAGTGCCCCTTCTTTACGTGTCACTTCTTTATCCGTCACAAAAAACTTCCAGATCAGGAGCGTTAAAAGAATCATGATAGAGAAATCAACTGCGACCATCCGCATGCTCACCGTTAACGGGTAAAGTGTCGATACCGTACCGCCAATGAACAATATGTTAAACAGGTTAGACCCCACAAGATTCCCCGCGCATATATCACTTTCCTTACGCATAGCCGCCACCACAGAGGTTGCTAATTCCGGTAAACTGGTCCCAACGGCCACAACGGTTAATCCGATAAAGTCTTCGCTTATCCCGGCTCGTCTCGCCGTCTCAATTGATGCGTTTACAAGCAGCTCTGCTCCTAACCATAATGCCACCGCGCCTCCTATTAAGAAAAATACGATCGTACGAACAGACTTCACTTCATGCTCTTTAACTTCGTGCTCAATGCTTTTCTTTACCGATTGTTTTTCCTTTAACGCTTCTTTCGTTATGTAAACAATATAAACAATAAATATTACGAGCAGTACAATCCCCTGCCACCGCTGTATTGTCCCATTAGCAGCAAATGCCATTAATAGAATACTCACGCCCACCAAGATCGGCATTTCCAAACGAATTATCCGGGCATGTATCTGCATGGGCCACATCATCGCTGCTATACCCAAAATAAGCCCGACGTTCGCAATGTTACTTCCCACAATATTACCCACCGCAATCCCAGGGCTCCCTTTATAAGCGCTTATCAGCGAGGTAACCAGTTCTGGCAAACTTGTAGCCATGGCTACAATTGTTAATCCCACAACTAATGGCGCCACATGAAAGCGTAACGCCAAGCTCGTACCCCCACGGCAGAGCCACTCGCCCCCGCCATACAAAAATGCCAAGCCGATTACAATAATCAGCACAAGTAGTAAAATGCTTAACGAGGAATAATCGATCATCCCTAAGAGTCTCTTTTTTTTTCGGGTATCCTGTCAAGTATGTTGATGCTTCCTATAGCAAATCTTCTTTATCCAAAAGCACCCCACAACCATTTTAGTCTTGCCTTTTCATAAGATAAAGCAATGATAGACAATCAATTGTTCCTCTATTTATTGAAAGGCTTAACCTTTTTGCTTGCGCTTACCCCCTAAATCTTCACTTTCACTTGACTTTATACGCTTATTGAAGCATCTTACCCCTGTCTGGTTTTTTAATTTTTCCCTCCACAAACATTTTCCATGTCCGATAATCTCAAAGATACGCTTAACCTCCCTGTAACAGATTTCCCGATGCGGGCAAGTCTTGTTGAACGTGAGCCCAAACGTATTGAACATTGGGATGATACTAAATTATACTACGCTATTCAGGAAAATAACGAAAAGAGGGATAAGGGCACGTTCGTCCTTCATGATGGCCCTCCGTTCACTAACGGTGACATCCACATCGGTACGGCTTCTAATAAAATTTTAAAGGATGTTATCCTGCGCTACAAATCCATGCAGGGCTACAAAACGCCTTACATACCTGGCTGGGACTGCCATGGCCTCCCTATCGAGCACAAGGTAGCTGTCCGTCTCCAAGAGGAAAAAAAGGAGCTCTGCCCGCTCGATCTTCGTAAGGAATGTGCTAAATTTTCCCAAAACTACATCGATATCCAAACCCGCCAATTCAAGCGCCTGGGTGTTCTCGCAGACTGGAAACATGAATACAAAACCATGGATCCCGCCTATGAAGCCGATGTATTAAGAACATTCGCTTCGTTCGTAGAGCATAATCTCGTCTACCGTAGTAAAAAACCGGTCTACTGGTCCATCCCTTGTAAAACCGCCCTCGCCGAATTCGAAATCGAATACAAGGATCATGTGAGTGATTCCGTCTGGGTAAAATTTAATCTCAAGGAGCCTTCTCGCATAGGCTACTCTATTCCCGTTTCCTTAGTTATTTGGACAACTACGCCTTGGACGCTTCCGGCAAACCTCGCAGTCGCCGTTCACCCCGAGCTCGATTATCAGCTCATTACCCACGATGGTACAGAAGCTTTCCTTGTTGCTAAAGATCTTGCAGATACTTTTATTAAAACCTGCAAACTGGAAAACGTCTCCAAGGGTGTTTTACACAAGGGCAAAGACCTCGAAGGTCTCATCACCGCCCATCCTTTCATAGACAGAGAAAGCCCGGTTATCACCGCAGACTATGTTACTACGGAATCCGGCACGGGTTGCGTACACACTGCACCTGGCCACGGATTAGAGGACTATTTAAACGGCATCAACTTTGGCCTCGAGCCTTATTGTCCCGTAGACGATAATGGTAAATATGTTGACGATGGCCAAATTCCGGCAGAACTTGTAGGGGTTGCAGTACTCGCGGGTAATAACAAATGCCCGGCAAACGAGGCTGTTCTTAAACTTTTAACAGAGAATAACGCACTGCTTCATCAGGAAAAGTGTCACCACACTTACCCTTACTGCTGGCGCTCTAAAACGCCAGTCATCTATCGCGCTTTAGACCAATGGTTCGTCTCATTAGATAAATCAAATGTCCGTACCCGCGCGCTAGAGGTTATTGACCAAGTAACATGGATCCCTGATTGGGGCAAAAACCGTATCACCGGTGCCGTCACCAACAGACCCGATTGGTGTATTAGTAGGCAACGTACCTGGGGCGTTCCTATCCCCTGTTTCTACGATGAAGCGGGTAATGCGCTCATGGATTCCAAGGTCATCCTCGCCCTCGCCGATAAAATCGAGAAGGGGGGCACTGATATCTGGTTCTCCAAATCCGCTGAAGAACTCCTTAACGGCATCGATTTACCAAAAGAAATTTTAGATAAAAAACTCACAAAGGGCATGGACACCCTCGACGTTTGGATCGAGTCCGGTTCAAGCCACAGGGCAGTTGTGCAAAAGAACAAAGAGCTTAGCTGGCCCGCTGATCTCTATTTCGAAGGGAGTGACCAACACAGAGGTTGGTTCCAATCCTCTCTACTAACAGGTGTCATCGCAGACAGCGCTGCACCGTTTAAAACAGTCATAACACACGGATTTATAGTCGATGAACAGAAAAAGAAAATCTCAAAAAGTGACGGAAAGCCGCAAACGGCAGATTCCTACATCAACACATATGGCGCCGACGTCATGCGCCTCTGGATTTGCTCAGAGGATTACCGCTCCGACATCCCCTTCTCAGAGCCCATTCTCAAACATATTGTCCAAACCTACCGAACCATCCGCAATACTCTTCGCTTTCAACTTGGCAATCTCTATGACTTCGACCATCCAACCGATGCCATCCCCCTCGAAGACTTAACCTACATTGACAAGTGGGCTCTACACGAAACGGCTGTTCTCATAGAAAAGGTCTCAGAGGCCTACGAAAATTACGAATTCCACCGTGCTTATCAACTCATTAATCGCTTCTGTGCCGTCACCCTTTCTGCCATCTATCACGATATCCTAAAGGATCGTCTCTACACCTACGCACCTAATTGGCCAGAAAGGCGCTCCTCGCAAACCGTTATCTACGAGATCTTTAATGTTCTCGTGCGCTTGCTGGCTCCTATTCTCTCTTTCACTGCAGATGAAGCCTTTTCGTTCTTCACTCATAAGAAGGAATATGGTAAACTATGTATTCATCTAGAAGCTTTTCCCGCAGTCAATGAGGACTGGAAAAATCCGGAAATTGCTGAAGACATCGAAAAACTTTTTAAAATAAGATCTCTCGTTAACGAACACATGGAAGATGCCCGCCAGAAAAAACTACTCGGCCAATCCTTAGACGCTAAGGTGACCTTTAGCGCTTCCAATAGTAATGATTCCTTTAAACTCCTCCAACGCTACATTAAAGAGCTTCCCGAATTTTTTATAGTTTCACAAGCTGAACTCAACCCCACTTCCGCTGATGAATTGACAGTCGCTGTCACTCACGCGGAAGGTGTCAGATGCCCCCGCAGCTGGCGCTGGGTACCATCCCTCGTCAAAGCAGAGGGCTTTGGAGAAGTCTCTCCAAGGTGTAAAGAAGCTTTGGCCTCTAAATACTCACAAAACACAATATCCCCATCATGAGCGCGAAAAAAACGACGAATCAACCTTTAAAGAAAATTGATACAAATATGCCAAAGAAAAACACATCAGATAAAGACGAAGATAAAAAGAAATCTATCGTGCTCGGTGCCAGAAAACGTAAGGGAACTCCCGCCATTTTTAAGGTAAAAGAAAAGAAGCAAAAGCACACACCGGTTGTTTTCTCTCTCGATGAAGTCCACGAGTACATCAAAAAGAACAAGGACTCAAAGGGTGAAGAAAATGAGCAGCCAACAACTGCTAAACCCGCTTTCTCAAAACACACGGTAACCACCAAGAAAACAGTCGACACAACCGAAACAAAAAAGCGTATTCTCGGTGCCGCTTCCCTGTCCGATATCCTCGGATTCAATCCCGCGGATGCAAAAAGCAGGCCCGTTTCTCTCTTCGATGAATCTCGGGTCGATAAGAAATTTTTACCCTACTACAAAGCTTTGCTCGAGTTACGAGACAAAGTAAAAGCGGGTCTTGATCTTCACACCAAAGAAACATTGAAGCGTTCTATGAAGGAAGATTCTGGCGACCTCTCTAGCTTCAATCTGGCTGATGCGGGTACCGATACTTTTGACCGTGACTTTGCCCTGGGCCTCGTTTCCAGTGAACAAGACGTTCTTTATGAAATTGAAGAAGCTATCATCCGCATCATGGACGGTACTTATGGTGTCTGTGAAATCACAAATGAACCCATCGCAAAAGACCGCCTCATGGCCGTACCTTTCACTCGCTACTCCCTTTCAGGTCAAAAACAGCTCGAATCTGTTAAAAAGAAAGCCGTCGATCGCGGTAGTGTCTTCTCAGAAACAACATTAGAGGACTCAGCCCAATATACAGGCGAAGATAACGGTGACTAAATCTTCCCCGACCACACTTTCCACACTATGCCGAATGCAATCATACATTCGGTATTTTGTTGTGGCTGCCTTCGTGCTCGTCTTCGATCTACTCTCAAAGCTCTGGGTACTCGCGAACATACCGGTAAACACCTACTACTACCCGGCTCCCATCCCGGTTATTAAGAAGTTCTTCTATATCGTCCACATCCACAACGAGGGTGCTGTCTGGGGCATATTCTCCGGCTACAGCTTTATTCTTGGCGTCTTTGCCCTGATCACTCTCATTCTTATATTCTTTTTCCGCCATACCATTGGCCTAAAAGCGCCCATGGTCCAATACGCCTTCGGCCTCCTCACCGGCGGCATCATCGGCAACCTCATAGACCGCTTTCAATACGGCTATGTCATAGATTTCATAGACATTCACCTCCCCGGCTACCGCTGGCCCGCTTTTAATATAGCGGACATCGGCATCACCACCGGTGTCACCCTATACCTCCTCTACAGCCTCTACGAAACCTTCCGCTCAAAACAGCAAACAAGCAGCTCCAAACAATAAAAGATCCTTTAGGCTGCGTCTATTTTTTCCAGTTTCTGTTCTCGTTCTTCAGTGACATCTTTCATCGACTCATCTAGTTCACGATGACTGTAATAAAGGATTACATTTGCATCTACTACATACTGAGAAACAACTAAGTCCACATGCTCGTTTACCTGAATATCGATATTTTTGTCAGACATTTTTGTAATCATCGAAGTTAATCTACTCTACCTTTCACTAAGAGCCCTCCGTTGGAAAGCTCTTTTGCTTTTCTCATTGAACCGAACCGCACCAATTATTCATTTCCGTTCAAAAAACGATTTACAACCTCAGAAAAAGCCGCCATCATTTTGGTAATTTTAACCAAGTTATTACCCAATGCTAGCCCAGTTATCCCATTATGGTCGTGCCTCTCTCGGCATATTTGTCCTCATTGCATGCGCTTATTTCTTAAGCCGTGACCGTAAAAACATCAAATGGCGTATCGTCTGGAGCGGGCTTGGCTTTATCATTGTACTAGCATTCCTTATGCTCAAAGTCTCCTGGGCCCAATTCGCAATTAATCAGGTGTCTATGTTCTTTATAAGGCTCATGGAGTTTAGCGATATCGGTGCCGCCTTTGTCTTCGGAGACCTCGTAACAAACACAAAAAGCTACGGCTACATAGTCGCCTTCCATATCCTGCCGAACATCATCTTCTTTGCCGCATTTTCTTCCCTCCTCTACTACTTTAAAATCTTACCTAAAATCGTAAAGGGCTTTGCGTTCCTACTTACACATACCTTCCAGCTCTCCGGTGCGGAATGCCTCGCAGCCGCAGCAAACGTCTTCCTAAGCCAAATAACCGCTCCCCTTCTCATCAAACCTTACCTCGCCACCATGAGCCGTTCGGAAATGTTCTGCGTCATGACAAGTGGTATGGCCACGATCTCCGGTACCGTCATGATCGCTTTCATTGGCATCTTAGGCGGTGAAGACCCCGTTGCCCGCCTTCAATTTGCAAATAACCTCCTCATCGTCTCCATTCTTTCCGCCCCAGCGGCTCTCGTCATCGCCCACATCATGATTCCCAAACATGGCCCCGTTGATAAAGATGTCGAAATTCATTACGAGGATATGGGCGCAAATGTAGTTGATGCTTTTTCCAAGGGGACAGACGAAGGTCTACGAGTAGCCCTCATTATCGGAGCTATTCTAATCTCTTTCACAGCCCTCATTTCCCTCTGTAACTGGGCTCTGGCAGATGGCGTTGGCGCGCTTCTGGGCATAAATCCGTTAATCGCCAAACTCACAGGCGGCTTTTATGATGCCTTTACTCTTCAATTTGTCTTCGGTATCCTCTTTGCCCCCTTTGCCTGGGTCATCGGCGTGCCCACACCAGATCTCCTCTACGTTGGCCAATTACTGGGAGAGAAAGTTGTTCTAAACGAAATTGTTGCCTACATCAGCCTAGGAAACGGTCTCAGAACGGGTCAGATAACAGATCCTCATTCTATTACCTTAGCCAGTTATGCGCTTTGCAGCTTTGCCAACTTCACCTCTATGGGGGTTCAAATCTGTGGCTTCGGCGCGCTTGCCGCTAACCAACGCAGCACAGTCTCTCGGCTGGCCTTCTTGGCTGTTATCAGTGGTAACCTCGCTTGTTTCTTAAGCTCAACGATCGCAGGCGCGTTAACTTTTTAGTTATTAATGGCGGAAGGGGAGGGATTCGAACCCCCGGAGCCTTTCAGCTCAGCGGTTTTCAAGACCGCCGCGATCGGCCACTCTGCCACCCTTCCGTGCACAAAATAACGTATCCAAACTTTATGGCACCCCCAGCGCCAAATGTCCAGTCCTTTTCTTAAACTCCGGGCAATTAATTTTAAGGGCTACTCTGAGCCCTTGAAGTAATCCCCATGCTGCTCATCGTGCTTGCGCTGCTTCTCTTCCGAGAATCCCGTCTGGAACAGATCATCGATGATATCGTCCGAATCCACTTTGAAATTCCCGTAAAATTCAGACTTCTCCAAAAAGATTTTCAAGCAACTTGCCAGCTCAGAACACTTTTTATAAAAAGCCTCCATCTGGGCAACATTCCCAATAAGCCCCTCTCCTATCTTCCTGTCAAAAATCTGTATCAACCGCACAACCACTTGCGGGTGCGTGTCATTAATAAAAGTAAATAACTCTTGTATCTTAATGCGGTATTGGTTTTTTCCCCGCAAACCACGTTTCTTCTCCGCATCATAACGGGTATCCATAATGATTTTCGCACGTCGACTAGAAACCATTTTCCTAAACGCTCGTATCTTCCCATCACTATCTAAATACGCTAAATAGGCATCGGGTGGCCCAGGGTATTCGTCTTCTTCGACATCAAACCAATAAGCTTTTCTAACCCGCTTCTTATAATCTTTGGGTTTAGCTTCTAACTCCGGCTCACTTGTCCCCCCACGCGGGAAAAAGGGTACAATTGTATTCCCTCTTGCCTTTTTTCTTATCTCTCTTGCCCGATCCATTTGCTTAAAAAGTCCAATTTAATATTAATATCTATGGATATCTTACAATTTAATACCCTCCATGTCAAGATATTAGCCGAGAGGAGCTCCCTAATTAATAATGGACCAAGACAACTTAATTGATTTGTTCAGTCAATTAAGTTGCCCCGTCCCATATAATTTTTTGCTCATTCCAACCGTCATATAAAAAAACACCAAAAGTCAATCCGCGATCACTCTTTCTTTTCATTTACCTCCAACAATTTCAAGATAAACTTCCCTAACCCTTGCACCCCTCTTGCGAGTGTTTCATCTGTCAAACCGTAATATTTTCCCTTATAACGCATGTAAGAGTGCAATAGCACATACAGCCGTTTAGCGAGATCTTCTTCTTCAAGATTGGCCAGTATTTTTTTAAATAACTCATCATATGCCACAATACCAGATGCTACAATCATCTCACACACCTTCTTTTTGATAATCTGCTCTTCTTTTTCATCCAATTTTTCTTGCTGCTGCAGCTCGTACCCAAACGACTCGGCTAAACCACCAAAAACGATCGGCCAATTATCTTTTAACTCGAAGAATTTTTCCAAATCACTAAATGTGACCAAAAAATCCCCCCAATACCAATTCTCCCTCAAGTCAATCATCCAATACGAAAGTGCTTTTTGAAGATTTTCACCTCTTTCCCCCAAATTATTATTATACTGCACGATATAGTGATAAGCCAGTCCAGATGCCGCTTTAGGGAAACCCAGCTTCCTAGCCAAACATAACAAGTCATAGGCTTCCGATTCACTCTTCCTGTTCTCTTTGTCATCCTCATCATTATTTAATAGATGAACCCCCCAATAATAATAACCAGCTTCGCTATCTTTTTGCTTTGCGCACTTTATCCAATAAAGCGCGCTATCTTCCTTCTCCTCTCGATACAAATATTCAGCCCACCGTATCATCGCGGCTGAATGGCCACCCCTGGCCGCAATCTTGATCAAAGTCATCGCCCTATCGATGAATGAGATCTTTAATTCTTTGGAAACAAATTTGTGAGACTTGAGAGCGAGATACAACTTTCCCAAAAGATAACACATCTCCGCGCTCTTTCGTTTCTGCAACTGCTCTAAAAATGTCTCGTATGTTTTCAGAGTTTCAATCCAATACTCACCAAAAACATGATCTGCTTTACTAATAGCAACCAATAACAATGCTTCAAAAAAACGCGCCTCATCTTTCTTCTCACATTTTTCCAATGCTTTTTTCAAATGGCCTTCAATAGCCAAAAGCTTTTTGCTCGGTTCCACGGTACACCAAAAATCCTGAATCAATTTTTTCTCTTCAGATCCCGGCAATAACCAAGATAGCGACAACCACTGTGGCGCAAATTCATAAGCACCCCTGAGTACGTATGTATTCGTTATCCCTATAGCAACTCCTAAACGAAGAGCCGCATTACTTAAAGTCTTGATCGCCATGAGATTAATCTCTCCTTCTTTTAAAACACAATAGGCGTAAAACAATATCTTACACCCGTTCATCTCCAGATCTTTTAAAATATCCTCATTATAATGCTCACTCTTTACGTAGAGCTCAAGTATGTCTATTTCGTATTCTTTAAAGTCTGTTGAACCCTTTAATCCCAACACCTTGATGGTATTTTGATTAACTTCCCTGTTATAAATTGATTCCTCCAAAGAGTAATTTTGCTTAGAAGCAAAAATCTCACCCAGCGGTTTTCGTCCTGTTGAAATCTCAGAAATTTTTCGCTTTCCTAAAACTTTGTTTTGTTTGGAATCATTTTTATCTTCAAGACGATTACTGCAATTGAAGCAATTTTCCCCTTCTGTTTTAACTATACTATACATCGTTTGGGTTATTGGGTTACAATGCTTCGTAACTTGTAATTCTTCAGAAGATACGTCAAACCAAAAACAAAATAATTAAAAAATATCCATAACAATTAAATCATATCCTAACTGCAAATAGTTGCATATTATCTATTTATATGAAAACCGAATGATAGGCGTTTTAACACAACCACACTTCAAAATAACTCATCCTAAGAACGACAATTCAACCGCGCACTACGAATAACTGAACCGGAATTATAATTTTAAAAAGCCATAACGATGACGGCCTCTCTCAAAAGTCTGTCAAACCTCACAAAAATCTGGTATACTGCTGCGACAATGATATTCTCAGAAGACAATATATGCATGAATTTAATAGACCTCAGTAACTCCAGACGGATCGGCGCAAATTCTTTTTATATCGAGATCGGCCCTTTCAAGCTCTTGGTTGATGCCGGCATAGATCCTAAGGAAAACGGTTTTGCCGCCATGCCAGACTTTTCTTTAGTTGAGGATTATTCCTTAGACTATATCATCCTTACACACTGCCACCTAGACCACCTGGGCGCTCTACCTGTTATTCTCCGCAAGCAACCTCAAGCCCAAATCCTCGCCAGCCATGCGTCAACTATTCTGGCTCCCCGCATGCTCAAAAACTCCTACAATGTCATGACAAAGATCAAGGAGGAGCTCAATGTCCCGGAATACCCACTCTACTACCCTTCTGAGATCGAAAAATTAAAGGAGCATTTTCTCCCTATGCCTTTCTCTCTAAAAAAGGAATTTATAAAGAATGGGAGTTCAATCAATATCACTTTTCACCCCGCAGGCCATATAGCTGGTGCTGTAGGGGTCGAACTGCAATACAAGCATAGAAAAATATTCTTCACCGGCGATGTTCTTTTCCAAGACCAGCTCACGCTCCCGGGTGCCAAATTCCCGGATGGCCCGTTCGATACACTCATATTGGAAACCACGCGTGGCTCGACACAACGCGAATCTCTTTCTAATCGCGAAACAGAAACAAATCGCCTTATCGAGACCATTAACCATGCCCTCAGCAGAGGCGGCTCCTGCCTTATCCCTGCTTTTGCTCTGGGGCGTATGCAAGAGCTCTTTGCTATTTTGGAAAAGGCTCGATCTGATAAAAAATTATCAGCCTGCCCGATTTATAGCTCCGGCTTGGGCATGGATCTCGTGGACTACTTGGATTCTTTATCTAAAAAGAATTTTGGCCCTCACTTCCGTCGCAAAACGGTTCACAACTTAAAGGTAAGGCCTCTTCCGCGGAAAATTCGTGCAGGTCAAGATGTTCCGCCAGGAATATATATTCTTAGCAGTGGCATGGTCATCCCCAAGACACCTTCTTATTACGTTGCAGCAGCCATGCTGGAGCACCACCATAACAGTATTTGCTTTGTAGGCTACTGTGATCCCGATACCGCGGGAGGGAAACTGCTCAAAGCTCAACAGGGTGATGCTTTCCTCTTTGATGACATGGATTACGTTGCCCCCGTAAGAGCACATATCCATTCTTTTGACCTCAGTGGCCATGCAGACAGAGATGAACTTCTCAACTATGCTCAAAAGGTCTCACCGCGCGCCATTGTCCTCACTCACGGCGAAGAATCTTCCCGCCTTTGGTTTGACCAAGAGCTCGCTCTCCTGATGCCGGAAACCAAAGTCATAGACCCAGCACCTGGGGTTCTGTACCAAGTCTAGTCAATACTTGCGCTTATCGCTTTTTCCGCAAAACAAGCCTATTGCTGTTACCTTCTCGTATATAGTTCACGGAATCCAGATATTGTTTCAAAAAGTATACCCCTAAGCCTCCTACCGGCCTATCTTCAATCTCAGCTTCTATATTAGGCACGGGCGCGTCTTTCAAGGGATCAAAGGGTTTTCCTGTATCAGAAATCACCACAATAATTTCCTGGTCGGTCCAATCCAATATCACATCGATCGTATGGAGATCTTTGTCTTCAAATCCATATAAAATGATGTTTGTGATGATCTCATCCATGCACAGATTGAGCTCGAATATTGCTTTCGAATCAATATTAGCCTTCTCTTGAAAGACTTCCAAGTCGCTTGCAAGCTTCTCTAGGGATTTTAGGCTATTGGGGTAGGTGAATTTCATCAATTATAGGTCAAAGATAATAACTTATATCACAGAAAACATATTTCAACTAAAGAATAATCATCTTCAAAAGGTTCTTTCTGCTGGGCGTCTTGGGAGAACTTCACCATTGATTTTACTTTAGACAATCCTTTTATAGGCGGTTCTACAAGCGCCGCCGCATAATCATCTACCGTAATGGTTTCCTTTTGTCCAGGGGGGGTAACTTCATAAACACCATCGCTAAAAACATACAATTTGTCGTTCGGTTCAATTTCTATCGAGGCTTGAGGAAAGGGCGCACCAGGCATCCCGCCGATAACAATACCATGCGTCATCAAATGTTTGATTTCAGTACCTTTGGCTCGAACTAAAATCGATGGGGGATGCCCCCCTGAGGCATATTCTAAAATCCTTGTCGTTCGGTTATATATACCGTACCACAGCGTAAAATACATCTGGTTTTGCTTATCCATGTCAAACGCTTCATTCAAACCGCTTAAAACAGAAGTGGGTTTCAAAAAGTCAACTCCGCGAAGGCTTTCTGAGCG
>Ga0051987_10001214_pt1 | contig 13376 bp, 8 predicted proteins | sample CryGey08umfilter_2_FD_58083 | JGI IMG/M metagenome (GOLD analysis project Ga0051987, IMG submission 58083) | Groundwater microbial communities from aquifer in Utah, USA - Crystal Geyser 4/10/14 0.8 um filter | ecosystem: Environmental > Aquatic > Deep subsurface > Groundwater | place: USA: Utah... | reverse complement strand
TTCCCAATAGACAGCCTCTTGCTGAAGAAGCTTCATTTCCTTATCTAGCAAAGTTTTTTGCTTGAGGACGCGTGCGTGCTCTGCCAAGGCTATGGCCAGAGACGCCTTTAATTGTTGACGTGTATAATCCACAGCCAGTTCGGCTTTGGCCGCAAGGTGCTCCTTCGCCAGGCTTGTTGCCGCGCGGATGCCACTGTTGGGAATTTGCTGAACAAACCCCAAAGACTTACTTGTCATGGCAAAGCGATCAAACCCTCCCACACCATCCGCTGGATAATTATTGATGCCAAGCATGAGCATAGGATCTGGCAGGCCCACAGCACCCGCGGCACCCTCCCTCTGCTCTACCACCTGCTGGCGCACAGCCTCTAGAGCCGGATGACGCTCCAGCCTATGCAGAAGATCATCATATGTCTGACGTGGCGGAGATACGTCTGGCTCCGCTATGGCCACCAGCGGTATGAATAGAATAAATAAGAATAGTTTTTTCACAAGAATCTGTCTTCTTTGTTCGGGTACAGAGATACGCCAAGAGGCCTGTTAAAGGCCCAATATAGAAGACAGATTTAGATACGGAAGCGACGCGTGGATAAGAGAATAGGCGTAGAAATATGAGGAATATCGGAGAGCACGACACCCTCTGGTGGGCCGCGCACCTGCACAGGCAACAAGACACCATAGGTTACGGGCACCAGAGCCGCGAAACTTATAGGCATATCTGACAGTTTGATCACCTTGAGAACCATCATATCGCCAGGTGCCATTTTATCTACGCCCAGGCAATCGCCCAGTGTCATATCCTTTTTGGCGGTGGGGGCTTCTTTCATGGCATGAGGACAGGGAAGCTCGGGAGTGGCAGTCTCCATCATCATTTCCTCATGAGACTGCATGGAACAAGGTGTCGCCTGTGCGAGTGCTGGAATAACCAACACAACAAAAACCATTATGGCGTGTAAAAACTTGTTCATCTGGTTAAATGATATGGGCAATGGTTTATAAATGCAAGCCACTCGCACGTATGTTGCTTGCGGTGAAAAATGGTGGGCGAGGCAGGAATCGAACCTGCGACCAAGGCATTATGAGTTATTAACCAGCAACAAGCAACAACACAAGGCCACACATAACAACATATAAATCAATAACTTGAAGTTTTTAAGGTGTTGTAGTAGGTTGCCAAAAGTTGCTTGTTTTTGTCATCCAGTGGCCCAAATTTGGCCCACGAAAATGGCATGATAACCCAAGCTGGATAAGGAACTTGCCATGGCCACCATTTATAAACGCATTAAAAAAGATGGCACGCCCTACTTTCGTGTTCGCATCCGGCTCAAGGGGCACCGCTCTGAAGAAGGTAACTTTGACCGTCTGACGGATGCCAGGAACTGGATACAGTCTACGGAGGCTGCGATTAAGGAGGGGCGTTACTTCAAAACAGCCGAAGCCCAAAGGCGCACGTTAGGTGAAATGATTGACCGTTATGTGAAATTCGAGATCCCCAAGCGGCGTAGTTCCAAGGCAAAGTATGAGATGCAGGCACTCTGGTGGAAACGTGAGCTTGGGCATTTGGTGATTAAGGATGTAACCCCTGCCATCATTGCTGAGGCGCGCGATAAATTGTTGGTCTCCCCATCGGAACGTAACAAATCCCAGGATAAGCCCTTAGATGCTAATAAGACTAAAGGGCCAGCCACAGTCGTTCATTATATGGCTGTGCTTTCTCACGCCTTTAGTATTGCCAATAGGGAGTGGATGTGGGCAGAGGAAAATCCGGTGCTCAAAGTTCGTAAGCCAAATCTTCCCTATGGGCGGACACGCTTTTTATCCGATGCAGAGCGGGGGACTCTTTTGGGTGTCTGTCGGGCTAGTCCTCACCCTTATCTTTATACTGTGGTAGTGTTAGCGCTCTCTACGGGAGCGCGTTATAGCGAGATCATGACCTTACGCTGGGAAGATGTGGACTTAGTACGGGGTGTAGCAAAATTAGAAAAAACCAAGAATGGAGATAAAAGGGCCATTCCTCTCACTGGCCATGCTCTTGCTCTTCTTCAAGAGTTAAAACGTACCCGGCAACGCGTGGATAGCCCATATCTATTTGCTCGTCTTGATGGGCAGGCACCCATGGAAATTCGCAAAGTATGGGAGGACGCTCTCAAACGGGCAGAGATCAAAGATTTCCGTTTTCACGATCTTCGCCATAGCGCTGCTAGTTACTTAGCTATGAATGGCGCTACTTTAGTAGAGATTGCCGCAGTTTTAGGGCACAAAACCCTCCAAATGGTAAAACGTTACGCTCACCTATCTGACAGTCATATAAGCGGTGTGGTAGGGCGTATGAACGAGAAGATTTTTACTAACCATCAAGGTATGTCTGCCTAAAAAATAGGCGTTTCATTTTGGTATGGGTGTGACAAACGATGACAAACGATGACAAACGTAACCATATGTATTAATTGATATATTTGACAAATAACCGCCGCACTTCCAAAGTAACGACAACTAAAGGAGATGGCGCAATGACTACCAAAATTGAAGACAGATTTATACCGCTTACTAAGTGGAATAAGTATCACCCATGGCCAAGCCTGGCCGGTTTACGCCACCTGGCATTTTACCGCGACACAAACGGCTTCCACGTATGTTTGAGGAAGGTCGGGCGGCGCCTTTTAATTTCTGAAAAGACGTTTCTTGAATGGTTGGATAAGCAGAACGCTCAGGTAAAGGTGCACGCCAGCCATGAACCCCGTAAATAGCTTTGATGAAGCGGTCAAACAGGCTGCCACATTTTACTTCCACAATGGCTTTAAGTGCTTCCCTGTGCACGGTATCCGTGAAGATGGTGGCTGCACCTGCGGCAGCGTAAACTGCAACAACCCCGGCAAACACCCCGCCACCCGCAACGGGTTGCGGGATGCCGTTGGCACCTGGGTTGAATACCAGGCGCTGCTGGCCGGGCGCAAAGGTTTGAACATTGCCATAGCCACCGGGCCGGATAGCGGCATGTGGGTGCTGGATGTTGATGGGCCTGAAGGTGAAGCCAGCCTGCAGGCGCTGATTGCCAAGCATGGGCCCATCTGTGACGGTTCGCTGTTAGCCGGTCAGTCCACTGGCAAGGGGCACCATGTGATTTTCAAACACCCGGGCCGCAAGGTTTTTTCCCGGGTGAAAAAGCTGGGCGACGGCCTGGATACGCGGGGCGACGGTGGCTATATCGTCGCCGCCCCCAGTCGCCACCATAGCGGGCGGGTGTATGAGTGGCAGGAAGGTCTGATCTCTGATGCGGCTGGTTGGCTGGTTGACCTGGTGTGTGGGGATGTTGTCGTTAATAGTGAGCCGGATTTTAATGACAACGGTTTTAGTGCGTCCCTTTTTGATGACAAGCCTGAATGGACTGATGCTGACGTGCAGGGGATGCTGGCCCACCTGTCGCCGGATATGGCTTATGATGATTGGATTAGGGTGGGGATGGCCCTGCACCATGGGCAGTTCAGCATGAACGTGTGGGAAAGTTGGAGCCGCGGCAGCCGCAAGTTCAAAAAGGGCGAGTGCCGCACCCACTGGCGCAGTTTCAGTGAGCGCGCCGGGGGTGTGACCATGGGCACCCTGGTGGATATGGCCCAGGTGAATGGCTGGGTTCCTGAAGGCAGTGGTGTGGTGGAGCATGTGCCGGTTGAAGGCCACCCCGCTGAAGCGTTGCTGCGGCGGTTGATGGCACCTGAAAATGCCATGATAGGCACCCAGGCAATTCTTTCAGCCCCCGTGTTGCCCGCCACCGCCCCCCGTATGTCGGGAACTGTGCTGCTGGTGGATGGTGAAAAGTTGCCCGGCATCCTGGGCCACACCTGCAAGTGGGTGAACTCCTGCGCGGTCAAGCCCCAGCCGGTGCTGACCATGATGAACGTGCTGGCCGTGGCCGGGGCCGTGTTCGGGCGCCGTTACCAGGGGCACACCGGCATCCGCACCAACCTTTACATGGTGGGCATCGCCCCCACCGGCAGCGGAAAAGAGCATAGCCGGTCTTGCATGAAGGCGCTGCTGGGGTTGGCGGGCCAGAATGAGATGCTGGGCGGTGACAAGATTATTTCCGCCGCCGGGGTGGCCACCATGCTTTTCAAGTTCCCGCGCCGGATCATCCAGCTTGATGAAGTCGGCCTGTTCCTGCAGGCCATCGGTCACAAAAACGCTGGCAGTTATGAACGCATGATTTCCATGGTGCTGACTGAACTGTTTAGCAGCAGCAAAACCGTGTGGAACGGGGGGCACTATGCGGATGCCAAAAAAGAAACAATCACCATTGCTGCCCCTCACCTTTGCATTTACGGCACCACCACCTTGTCGTCCTACGCCGGGGCGCTGAAGCGTGAGGCGATTGCCAGCGGTGAACTTAACCGTTACCTGGTGCTGCCTGGTGACGCCCGGCCTGAACTGGTTATGTCGCCCGGCCTGGGCAAGCCGCCGGTGCTGCTGGTGGAAGAATGGCGCAACCTGGCGTCGGTGGTGAATAAGATGGGCGGCAATCTGGCTGACCAGCCTGAAGTGCTGCCGGAACCCGTCATGGTTACAGTGGGTGACGGCGAGGTTGCCGCCTGGAATGCCATGCGCCGTGACCAGGAACGCCTGGCTTATGAGTTGGGCGAGGATATGGGGCCGCTGTGGATGCGCTACGCGGAAAACGCCATGAAGATTGCCCTGATCCTGGCTATCGCGCGCGATCCCGTGGCGCCAGTGGTGCTGGCTGAAGATTTAGATGTAGGCCGTGTGATCGCCCGCGGGGCCGTGGAATATGCCCTGCAGCTTGCCCGTGAACACATGGTCAGCGGGGATTTTGATAAATATTGCAAAAAGGTTGAGGCTAAAATTCGAAGTACTGAGCGCTGCGGTTTAATGCGCTCTCATTTGTTATCTTACATGAAGGATTATAATGTGGGTAAACGCGAACTTGATAACATTTTATCAACCCTGATAGAAGCAGGGCATATTCGTGTGAAAGAGAATGGATCACACATGTCGCCTGGCCCCAAACCCAAAATTTATGTAGCTATTAAATAATGGGGGTATTTCCCCCAAATATTTCCTAACTAAAAAATGAAGCTAGGATTAAAAAAAAATCCTAATAATTGGGGGGGGTGGCGCTCCTTTTATAAACTTGTGCGTTTACGATGGAGTGTCACCCCAGTAATTAAATTATATATTATATATATCAGTATATTATGTCTTTAATTTTTGTGATTATTGGGGTGGTTTATTAATTAGGATAAATCCCTGATTTAACTTTACCAAAACGTGAGTGCAGCCAGGCCTGCGCCCCAATGGCCAAAACGGTAGCTCCAAAATTAAGATAGGGCGCAACCCTTAAAGATAAGCCAACAAGTTCTATGGCGGCTGCGTTACCATAATCACCCTTTAGCAAGTATGGGCCTACAATGAAAGTGAGGTACATGCCGTAGTACAGGGCCACATAGGCAACTACGGCGGCAACCCAAATCAACACTCTTTTACCGGCTCCTAGCCTTGGTGAGAAGATAGAGTAAGCCAAAAATACTACCAGGCTTACCCACATAAATGCAAAAGTAAGAGGCTTGGGTTCTGGGTATGTGGCCAGGTAGCCAGCAATCGGTATCAACACAAACACCACTGCTGCAGCAAGTATGATAAACAGGAGCAATTTAAATAAAAAACCCAGAACATGCCGCCAGGTTAAACTAGAAAAGTTAAAATTCATCATGGTCATCTCCTCCCCGTTAATGTTACGGCCACCTAAAATGGTGGCCGGGGAGTGATTACCGTCTTATGAACGGCGCAGCGTATTTGCTTGCGCTATTGTATTCCGCCGCCTCCCCAACCGCAGGGTTGGAAGGCAGCACAACATTTACGGCCTGTGCTTGGCCGCATAAGAGGGGTAATCAGCCCCACCGCAGGTTTTTCACTGCGGCGCTGGTAACATATTGTTGCAGGACGTCTAGGTCAATTTAAAACGCCCTTTCCGGGCTTAATATTTTTTGGTAGACTTTGGAATATGCCCATACCAAAGAAACTTCTTAAAACGCGCTTCGAGGGAGAGGTTTATTACTCATACCGCACTGTCTGCACTTTACTGGGAGTAGGCATGGCTGACCTGCTCCATCTGCTTAGCACCGGGGTTTTGCCCTGGGTTCAGATTAAGCGCAACTGCCACCCTGTTGTGCCTGCCACCGCAATTGCTATTTTTTTAAAGCAGAGAGATAGTGTACCTCGCCAATAAACGTAATGATTTTAGGGAGATTTATTTGTGGGGACGGTATTCTTTTCATGGCAAAGCGATCTGAACAGAAAGTTAAATAAAAACTTTATCTTCAATTGCTTAGAAAAAGCGTTGCGCGAAGTGAATAGAGAAACACGATTTTTAGAGCCGGAGCGCGGCGAAGTCCCTTTATTAGAAGCTGATCAGGATACACAGGATGTGCCTGGACATCCTGACATATTCTCTACCATCCTAGCTAAAATTGAAAAAAGCGATATTTTTGTACCTGATTTTTCTTTAGTTACACATACTGAAGGTGGTAAAAAAGTTCCCAACCCAAACGTAATGATTGAATACGGCTACGCGCTGAAAGCCCTTGGGGCGTCTAGAATAATCCCGGTAATGAATAGTCATTATGGCGATTTTAGCAATCTACCTTTTGATTTGAGAACAAGGCGGGCGCCAATATCATATTCACTTGCAGAGGATGATAATGAGGAGGCAATCAGCATAGCGCGTGATGGCTTGGTAAAAAGTTTAATTCACTCCATTAAGCTGGCGACAAGTGATGTGAGAGAAAATACTGAGGCCACCATCCCAAATACAGACACATTGCTCTCAACTTATATTCAACCATTAACTTCCATGGGGCATATGATAGAGAGGGGCGAGTTTGGTGCCCAAAAGCAATTTTCAGGTATGTTTGCAATTACCCTGCCTAGTGGCAAGTGGGATGCTAATAAGTTGGAGATAGCAGAAAAAGCAAAGACTAACCTGCGGCCCTTTGGAAAAATTGTGGATGGTTATCGGCCATTCAGATGGCAGAATGGTGTTGAAATATATGAGTGGCTAGAACGGGGAGTAAATTCACCACGAGAGGAAGATATAGTCCGCAAAAGCTTCAGCAAACTATTCTATGATGGAACAATCCTTGGATTTGACAAAATAAGACAGCACTATTCGGATGATGAACTGAAGCAACGTGGTTGTAGGGGGATTCTGATACCTGGCTATATAGAAAAATATATGCAGACTGGATTGGAGAACTTTATTCAATTCTACAAAGATCAAACTACCTTCACAGCCCCTATACGTGTCATGGTTGGCTTATACAATGTATATGACTATAAACTGGGCCTGCCCACTAACGTCTTTGGCGATAATTTTTCAGACAAAATCCTGGATGGAAACATAACATACTCATTTGAAGTTAATGATCTTTCTCAAAATATAGAGACGCTTCTACTACCTTTCTTTGAGAAAGTTTGGGTTGAAGCTGGTATGCCCCGCCCTGCTGATTATATGAACGCGATTAAAATGCGCGCGTAAGTAATTTATCCAATAAAAAACCCTATTTTTATAGATAAGTTTGTGGTTGAGAGTTAAATTCTGCTGCAGTGTATTAGAATGATTTGTAAATCGCTATTTTTTCTGTTATTTCAAGCTCTAGGGCGAGTAGCTCAGCGGTTAGAGCAGGGCACTCATCAATTGGTGCCCCGTGGGGGAAATCCCTACGGGTGTCAGCGTTCAAATTCGGGGAAACCCCACCAGGTAATGCTGAGGGCAATCCCGAGCCAAGCTTGTGCGCCTTGCACACTTGAAGGTGTAGAGACTAGACGGACGCCACCTAAAACCGCTTTAAACGCCGTTTGGCGCGGTCATGGTGAAGGGATAGTCCAGGGAGGTTGGTAACAACCACAAACCTGAATGCCTTGGTCGCAGGTTCGATTCCTGCCTCGCCCACCAATTTTTAATTTGGAAGGGGATAGCGTGTTAACGATAAATGCCAATGAGGCAGATGTTCGGGATGAAATAGCTACCCCATTCCTAAAGGCGCTTGGATACGAAAGCGGCACCGAAAACGATATTTTACGGGAACGAACCCTTTCCTATCATAAAGCATTCCTAGGACGAAAAAATGAAAATGATCCCATCCTAAGGGGACGATTTGACTATGTGCTTGCGGTTACTGGGGCTGGCCGGTGGGTCTTGGAGCTTAAAGCTCCTACCAATGATATTACCCAAGATGACATTGACCAATCCATCAGCTACGCCCGACACCCCGAAGTGGCTGCACGATATGCATGTGTCACAAATGGGAAAAGATTGGTTGTTTATCACAGTGACCAACCATCAACTGTAACTCCTACTTTGGATTTGGTGGTTTCAAATCCATTTAAACTTGCTGAGGATGCTGCTTGCTTGCTCTCTCCAGCATCTATTCGGCGGGATTGCATTCCCCCTATTGTCGACACAGGATTGCCTTTAGCAGAGGGATTTAGAAGCAGCGCGCTTATTATCGGTGGCTCAATTGAGCATCACCACTTCGAATGGCAGTGCAATGTGGAATTGCCAGCAGATGCCAAAGCATCCTTAAATGAAACCTGCCGGGTGTTAGTAGGAAGAATATCCGCTATAACGGGTGGAAAAATATGGCGTGATGAGAATTCTCGCATCCACACAAAGCTGGAATGGGCCATGCCACATGAAATTCTCGCAGCATTTGCCGAAAGGAAGCGGTTGCAGGAAATGGAATACATTTCACTTTCCTCGGTGATTTCAAATAATCCCGAAGAACCTACGAATTTTGATGCTATCGGTAACGTAAGCATCGTGGAAGGTGAGCAACTTTTTGATATAGTTCGATGGAGAACTACACAAGCTGATATGCCATCGGATATGAGTATTCGTGGGCAAGCCATTGGCTATATGAATGCAAGTGTTTTCAACGGCGAATATCAAACTGAATATGAAATTACTTACCCCGCCATGCCCAGCGTGATGTTAAAAATGTATGGCATAGGGAAAGTAACCGTTAGCTTGGACCCTCGTTGAAGGAATGAGCAATTGGAAGGTTTCAAATTATCGTTTAGTAAGATCAATTCCAATAACTTCTAATCCATCTAGGCTAGGATTTGCCCGTACAAGCTCTCTGGCCTCTTCCTGCAGCCACACAACCAATTCGGTAAAATTAAACCTTTTGCCGAGCGCTTTGTGGGGCCATGTTTTCTTATCTTCATCCGCCCCCCGGCGCACTAATAGGAAAACCCCATATCTTGCCTCTCTCAGGTATTGTTCTTTAAGCTGTTCCTCCAGCATTTCCCGTAAATTGACAGATGTCCAATGCCGCCTATCGGCAATCTTCAGTTCGATGGGTATGCGGGCTTCAACCGCCGGGTGGTGCAGCCGGATATCAGTCCGTGTGGTATCGGCTAACTCCTCTTCAGAACCAGTCGTGTATTTTCCTGCGGCGGCAAATCTAAGCCTGTTAGCAATTATCTTACGTAACTCTTCTTCCTCTATAACACGCCGCAAAAGAGATGCTTCGCTTTCATCTCCTTCCTCTAAATCCAATTTCAGATCATCCAGCCTTGCCAAAGCTAAATTAAAGAGATCTTCCTGTGTTTGCGGAGCCTTTTCGGCTTCGGAGGCAAAGACATCCACATCATTAGGAGCCCATTCAGCATGCTCTGTATCTGCTTCAGCCCTATTTTCCGAGAGAACCCGCATTCTATCTTTAGGATATTCTTCGGCATGGAAATCTGAAAGTTCAAGCAATCCTTTATACGTTGCCACTCCCGGTATTTCGCAAAGAATATTAAGTAAACGCCCACGGGCTTGCTGAGCGCTATCCCTCAGACCTGGGGAGTAGACTCCCTCATGCTCCAGATCATCGGCTGGATTGACATGCACGTGGCACAGCTTGATTAGACGAATTAACATGTCCGCACGTCGGAAGCTTTGATGCTCTGAATTAAACCCGTGGAAACTATCCCCCCACACGTGATCCAATACCTTGCTCAAATTGTCTTCCTGCTTGGCTGAATCTGGCTCACCGCTTATCCAACCCTCAACCAAAGGTACGGCTTGTTCTGCATCTACACAAACCAATGCTGCCAACCAAACTGCTTTAATATCATCATCTGTCGCTTGGTTAACGCATTGTGTGGCCATAGTAGTGAATGATACCGGAAGAGGTCTAGAGTCTTGTAGGATAAGAGTTATGGCTTCGGTAAGAACCCTAGCATTGGTGGCAGGTCTATCAGCCAATAACTGAAGGATATCATCGCGTAATTGCTGGCCTATTTGTTTTGATACCTGCCGCAATCGCGCAAATACATAACTGGTGTTATTGGCATTGGGATCTTGGGTTAACTCCCACGCCATCTCATGTAGCAGAACCTGCTTAACTGGTGCGGGATGCGCTATAAAAAGCCCTGCAAGCCATGCAGGTATTTGATTTAATTCCCATAACGCATATCGCGTGGCAAGGACGGATTGGTCAACGGTAAGACTGGCTGCCCAAGTTGTGGGGTTTTCAGCAGCCTCTATGCTCAAACCAGTCAAACCAAGAATAACAGCCCACGGCGTGGATTGAGTATCGTTACCAATTTCGGAACGCAATTGGGGCGTGTACATACGCCAATATGCGACACAGTGGTCACGGAAGGCCCTTGCCACTTCAAGGCCAAATTCTCTCTCCAGCAGGCGCCATTGCGGTAATGACCAACGGGAGCTACTACCTTTGCTGAGCCTAGCGAGGTCACCGTGCAGGTACGTAATATTTTTAGTGACCTTGCCCTCCCTGGCATAATCGCCAACAGCCAAGCTAGGGATATTTGCCTGCAACCATCTAATCCCATCTTCTCGTACCTGTTTTCTGCGGGTTTCTTCCGCCAAGCTACGCTCTTGCATTTGGCGTACTCGCTCGTTTGATGCTTGTTGTTCTGGTGTTGGCGGAGGCGGATTAAGATACCTATCAAGCGCTTCTTCCAAATGGGTAAGACTGGAAATCGCTTCTCGTATCCTTGCCAACAACTCCGGAGATTGCTCACTATTTACATAATTACGCACTAATGCCGAAAGTGCCACTAACTGGTCATCTTCCAATTGCCTCCCGGCAATCGCATTTAATAAATATGGGATATCCTCGCTTTCCATAGGTCCCAGCCCCAGGCTGGATGGCACCCAGTCTGTGGTGAGGCGCTCCGTGGGCATGGCAAGACGCTGTTGCTCAATTGCGTGCCAAAAGACAGCATGTTTAAGATGCCGATTAGCATAGATTATCGCCATGGCATCTTTTTGGACGTCGCCCGTATAAAAATGAATGTTACCGGCTTGGGCGCTCATATACAAAGCAGCGATGACTGAACGATCAAAAGGACCAGATGAGTTATTATTAACAAGGATTTTCACCGCCGCCATTACCGAGGGCAATAACCACGCATGGCTCTCGGATATCCGGCACCATTCGGTGACAAGTGGTGGGGTTTCCAAAAGCGATACCAACTGATGTAAGAAATCGAACCTTTCTGTTTCACTAGGAATGGCCTCAATTACCCCAATAATAGCCTGTTGCAAGCCATCATAAGCGCTTTCCCTGTCATTTCCCATGGCTTGGAGGTAGGAAACAATCTCCCGTAATTGTAAATGTGACGGGTATAAGGCCGTAATTAATGTCCCCAAAAGCTCACGGTCAGTGACCGGTGCGGCAAGCCATGCATCACGAAGTTGGCCCTTATCACCATCTGAACCAACCAAGCCGATGATTTGTATAGCTGTGGCCCGGCTATATCGATCCATGGCATCGTTTATGGCGAAAGGCATCGCTACAGCGGCACTTCCAGGAATCTTACCCGTTCTCATTAGGCGGAGAAGCAGATGTCTGACGTCATCATGCCCATTATATTGTTCCAGCAATTGAATAATGCCAGGCAATAAACGGTCATCCGCCAAGCGCCGTAGCTCGCGCAAATCCAAACTGAGGGGGGTCTGTTTTTGGTTGGAATACCGCGCGGCAAAGTCTTTTAACATGGATATGCGAACATCTGGGCTAAGCCTCGAGGCATCCCCAAATTCCAGCAGCAATTTTGGGTCCACCCGTAAGGTGGTATTCCGAATATCTTGGTCCCATAGGGCTAACCATCCCACCACGGGTTTTAAAGAGGGCGGCACCACTAGCTTTTCCGTGCCATACGGACGGATAAACAAAAGATTCTTGATACTGCGGCGGTGTTTGCGTTGGCTAAGAAGGCGTTGCATCCAGCGCGCTGTCAGATATTCGCGGGCGGTGCGGTGGTGAAAGCGTACTGAGCCATAAAGTGATTCATCAAACAGCCCGCGCCCCAGTAACTCATGGACTTCAACGGGGCGCAAATCTAGCAATACATCCTGCGGGTCCAACATCTCATCCCTCACTCTTGCCTCCAGCGGTAACTGATCGGGGAGTAAAAATGATGAGCGCCGTGATAAAGTTGCCGCCGCTGCAAGACGTTCAGCGCCACGCATGGCCCGTTCTGGCGTCAATGTTGAGACTTGCTGGTGACGAGGATTAATTTCCTTAAGTTTGATGGAAGCATTTTCAAGAACCACATTGCTGTAGCTACCAATTCTCTTTGATTTACGCCATAAATCCACTACCCCTGGAAGATCGGCTGGACGGCTGACATATAAATCCGCGTTACTCCTCTCTACCTCTTCCATGAATGGTTCAATATCTTCAACCCCAAGGGCATTAGCAAATTCCTTAATATTAGAGGCTGTAAGAGGAGCTAAGCTTAAGACATGCAAGGTCTCTTGCTTTTGGGGAGCGGGATTGGCGGCGTCTGCAGCATTTTCAGTACCTGACCTATCCACGCCATCTGTCTCATTGCCAAATCCATCATCACTATCTTCTTCGGTTTCCCCTGGTTGAACAGGGCGCAGGCCCAGCTTTTCGCATAGCATCGATAAGTCTCCATAAGCCTCCCAAGCGTGAGGTCGTGTGGAAATCATGATGTGGACCCGCGAAAGATGGGGCGTTATATCCTTTAAAAATCTACGAATTGCCCATTCGAATTGTCTTGGGTTCGCCAGCTTAGCTTCATCAACAGCATCAAGAAAAAACCAACCTTCTTCTACTCCTTGTAACCATTCGGTGAGTTGCAAAGGAGAGCCAACTTCCAAGACACTTTCCAAGGGAAGGGTCGCCAAATCTTCCAATCTACAGAAAAACGAAGCTTTTCCGGCTTCCCTCAACTTTGCCGCTTGATGCTTGAATTCCATGGATTTACCGGTGCCACTCGCACCAACAATCACCGTACAACGGTTACGTAAGATATCCTCCCACGTATGTGGAGCATAGAAACTGGTGAATGCATAAATACCGAGGCTATCGCGATCT
>Ga0051987_10001202_pt1 | contig 13452 bp, 21 predicted proteins | sample CryGey08umfilter_2_FD_58083 | JGI IMG/M metagenome (GOLD analysis project Ga0051987, IMG submission 58083) | Groundwater microbial communities from aquifer in Utah, USA - Crystal Geyser 4/10/14 0.8 um filter | ecosystem: Environmental > Aquatic > Deep subsurface > Groundwater | place: USA: Utah... | reverse complement strand
TCTCGTCTAGTGTTGACAATTACTAAATATTAATTTATAATACCAACGTTATTTTGTAGTCACCCTGAGGGTAGCGAGTTCGATTCAGCTCTGCTGAATCGAAGAGGAGTGATTGGTTTTAGTATGAAATCTGATGCGAATCCCGCTTTGCGGGATGAGCTCAGTCCCGCTCAGCGGGACTGGAGAGGAGACGGCTTGACGAATTAAGCGAAGTGGCTATGATTCATTCATAGACACGTAGCAGTGAGCCAAGACGACGACGAGCGCGCATAGCTCAGCCTGGTAGAGCAACTGCCTTTTAAGCAGATGGTCGGGGGTTCAAATCCCTCTGCGCGTACCATTTTTCTTTCCACTTAACAAAAATTTGAATAGCGTAGCTATACTATCAATATCTTTGTAGACAAAAACAACCCTTGATTGGATTGTTTTTTTATTAGTAAAAATTATGAAAAATAACGCGCAATTAAGTCACCAATATAGTGAGTAGTAATGATCACAATAACAGCAATACTAATATGTTCACCGATAACATGAACTGCGCTATTTTTCTGTTCTCGAGCAATAAAGAAACTAATTATACCCAATACCAACAAACCCCAAACAATACTAACGATCATCGCCACATCTAAACTAAAGAGTATTACTGGGATAATAAACAAAGAAGCAAAAAATAGCTTACAAATAAAGGTAACTATTGTTGCCTGCCAGACCTCTTTATGGTCATGCTGTTGATTACTAGCTTCTTCTGCTATGTGAATACCCAAGGCATCAGAAAACGCATCAGCTACGGCAATAGTTAAGATACCCCCCAAAAACTATTTTTGACCCAGTGCCAGAGTGTAAGCCCATCATCATCCCTAAAGTAGTAATAATACCCGATGTTAAGCCAAAACTGGCACCTTTGATTGTTGATAACCTCATCAATTTTTAAAATAAATAATACCTTATTTAATTATCGCCAAATATCAAGCAATCGTCAAGATCTACAATCTTATACACAAGCAAGGGGGAAAAATTATGAAAAAGATCAATTGGTTTTGTTGACTTTATCTGCTAGAATAAAGAGGCTTAAAAACTTATTTATGGTCGATCAAATCACAAAACTACCACCTCAAAACCTAGAAGCAGAACAATCTGTTTTAGGCTCTTTATTGATTGATAAAGAAGCTATTTCCAAAGTTGTAAATTTGATCTCTCCCAAAGATTTTTACAAAGACGCTCACCGCTTTATTTATGAAGCAATCCTTGATTTATATGAGAAGCATGAACCTATCGACATTCTCTCGTTATCAAATTTATTAACTGAGAAAAAGCACATTGATAAAGTTGGCGGTAAAAGCTATTTAGCCAACCTAGCCAATACTGTACCAACGGCCAGCAATGTTGCCTCCTATGCTGAAATCGTCCAAAGAAAATCTACTTTAAGAAATCTAATCAAAGCAACTTCTGATATTAGTTCTTTGGCTTACGATGAGACTGAGGAATTAGATAGCTTACTAGATCAATCAGAACAAATGCTTTTTGGCATTTCACAAAAATATTTAAAAGACGAGTTCGTACCAATCAAAAGCGTTTTGCATGGCACCTTTGATCGTATTGATGAACTACATCGTGAATCTGGGAAAATCAGAGGTTTAGCAACAGGCTTTAAAGATTTGGACAATCTCTTAGCTGGTTTACAAAAATCAGACCTGATCATTCTGGCAGCTCGCCCTTCAGTTGGTAAAACTAGTTTAGCCTTGGATATCGCACGGCATGTTGCTACTGAAGGAAAAAAATCTGTTGGCATGTTTTCCTTGGAAATGAGTAAAGAACAATTGGTTGATCGTTTGCTCTGCTCTCAAGCCAATGTTTCTTTGTGGAAAATGCGAACTGGCAAACTCTCTGACAAACAAAATGATGACGACTTCCCTCGTATTGGTCAGGCCATGGGTGTCTTATCTGAAGCACAAATCTTTATTGATGACTCTGCCACAGCTAATATTATGGAAATACGCTCAAAAGCTAGACGTTTAAAACTTGAACATGGTTTAGACTTATTGATCGTCGACTACTTACAATTAATGGAGGGTCGCTCAAAATATGGCGACAACCGTGTTCAGGAAGTTGCCGAAATCACCAGATCCTTAAAGGCTATTGCACGTGAGTTAGACATCCCCGTTCTTGCTTTATCACAGCTATCCCGTGCCGTTGAATCATCCAAGCCAGCAATTCCAAAACTTGCCCATTTGAGAGATTCAGGATCCATCGAACAAGATGCTGACATTGTCATGTTTATCTACCGTAAAGCAGCGGATCGTAACTATCGGATGGAAGATATTTCCCCAGAGGAAAAAAATCGAGCTGAACTTCATATTGCTAAACATCGTAATGGTCCGACCGGTATGGTCAATCTCTTCTTTGATGATCAGCCTGTTAGTTTTAAAAATTTAGCTAAAGAAAAATACGATTTGCCACCAGAATTCTAAATAGCTAATTAAATACTTAATAATATAACCATTTAACAATTTAACCATCTATAACTTATGTCACTTTTTTCAAAAATCGGTGATCTTAAAGATCTAAAAAATCAAGCGCAAGCGATGCAAGCGATGCTGGAACAAGAAATTGTTGAGATTGATACAGACCTTGTTTATCTTAAAATGAATGGCAAACAAGATATTTTAGAACTTGAACTAAAAGAAAGTTTTGCTAAAAACAAAGAAGCTACAGAAGAGGCTATAAAAAAAGCTTTTGCTGAGGGCACACAAAAAGTACAAAGAATCATGGCTAACAAAATGGCCGCCGGCCTAAGGGCCTCTGGCCCGGAGGGCGGGATGATCTAGATAAATTTAAAAATGAAAAATCAAAAGTTAAAAACTAATATTAATAAGTTTTAGCTTATAAAGCTATACTTTTAACTTTTAACCTATAAATTTTGAATTAATAATGAGTTTACCAAAATCTCTACAAAAACTAATCGCTCAATTTGATAAGCTTCCCGGCATTGGTCCAAAAACTAGCGAGAAGCTGGTTTTTCATTTACTCAATAGACCAAAAGAGGATCTGAAAGAATTTGCTGATAGTTTACTTGATGCTAAGGAGCAAATCACTATTTGTTCAGTTTGTTTTAACTTTTCTGATTCTATTCCCTGCTCTATTTGTAAGGATAGCAATCGTGATAAAGAAACACTCTGCGTGGTTGCTGAAACCCAAGATGTTCAAGCAATCGAAAAAACCAATAACTATCAAGGTCTTTATCATGTCTTACAAGGGACTATCAATCCCCCAGAAAATATCACACCTGATAAATTAAAAATTAAGGAATTACAACAACGAATAAAAAAGGACCAACCCAATGAATTAATTTTAGCATTAAACAACGACATTGCCGGTGAAACAACTTCTCTTTATTTAATTAAACTATTACAAGACTCTAATATCAATATTAGTAGATTGGCTAAAGGATTACCAAGTGGTAGTGAAATAGAATATGCTGATGACATTACTCTGGGCTATGCGCTCAAAGATCGTAAGAAAATATAGGTAACAAAAAACACCCAATCGAATATTCTTAGGGTGTTTTTATATATTTATACTTTTGTAATTTCTAATTCTGTAAAAGCTTGTCTATGACCTTGAGTTTTCTTATAACGAATCTTATTCTTATACTTAACTACCTTAATTTTCTTACCTCTAGCTTGTTGCAGGACTTTAGCCTCAACAATAGTATCTAAAACTGGTTTACCCAATTCTACTTTACTGCCTTTAGTGTCAGATTTTAGTAAAACATCTTTAAGCTCAATCTGATCACCTACTTCAGCGACCAATTTCTCAACTTTAAGCTTATCACCCTTCTGAACAAGGTATTGCTTACCGCCTGTTTTTATTACTGCTAATGTCATATTCTTTAGTTATAATGATAAAAAGTAATATCAGTTTAAACTATTTACCATGTCTTGTCAAGCGCCTATAACTTCTCACTATTAGTTCTTTCATTTGTGGATTTCTTATATTTCCATACCAAATAATACGCTAATATTAGCATAAAAAAGATCATAAACAATAATGTCTTAATCTTGCCTTGAGTGCCTTGAAAGATTGAACTAAGTCCAAAAATGCCAGTCACAAAATACAAAAAAATCACAGCGCGAGGATGACTAAAACCAATATCTAATAATCTATGGTGTAAATGTTTGCGATCTGCCTGAGCCATGGATTTTCTTTCCATGATAGTTCGCCGCATAATCACCCAAACTACATCAAGGATAGGAATGCCCATAATCAACAAGGCTGTGGCAATCTTACCACCACTGATGAGGGCTAAGACTCCCAAACTAAAGCCAATAAAGGTGCTACCTGCTTCGCCAAGAAAAATCTTGGCTGGATGCCAGTTCCAAATCAAAAAACCAAATAAAGCACCGGCTAAAGCCAAAGCAATGACAGAAGTACCAGATTGAGCTACATCCCAAAAAAGAGAAACGCCAAAAATAATAAAACTGCCAATCACCCCAATACCAGTTGCTAAACCATCAAGACCATCCAAAAGCTTGGTTACATAGACCATACCAACCAGCCAGACCAAAGTAAATAAATCTGCCCAAACAGTAAAATAATAGGGCATCCCTTGCCACCAAAATAATAAGATCTGCCAAGTATCAAAATGCAAATAACCCCCCAATGGATTGGTAATAAATTTAATTCCCACTCCTGAGACAATGACAACAATGCAGGCTGCGATCGGAAACAAAATTTGTTTTTTAGGGCTGAGCTGATAACGATCATCCAGATAACCACCAATCATCAGAAGTAATCCTCCCAGAATGATACCAACTATATATTTTGGTTGGATAATGCCGTCTAATAATCGGGACCAAAATATTAATAAGGTCAACACAAAAGCAAGATAGACGGCTAGACCGCCCAGCAGCGGTATTGGTTTGCTATGTACTTTACGTGGTGCAGGCCTGTCAACAATATCTCTCTTGATCGCCCACCAACGAATAAGCGCCGTCAACAAAAAAGCTAGTATCAAACTAACTAAAAATGGTAAAACATAAAATAGAAAAAAACTAAACATAATGTCGATCTAGATAAGACTGTAAAATATACATTGCCGCTACTGCATCGTCCTCTACTATTCCCTGCTGCTGGGCGGCCTGGCTAGTCAGTCTTTCATCAGCATCATAAACTGGCAAATCAAAACTCTTTAAAGTTTCAATAAAACGCTCCGTAATAGCTGTCTGCTCTGTAGCGTCATTATTCAGCTTCTTTGGCAAACCAACAACAATCTCATTAATATCTTCTGAATCAATAATTTTCTTAATCAAAACAAGCTGTTGCTGAAGATCAGCTTCTTTAATAATTTTGTAGGGTACGGCCATTTTCATCTGATCATCAGCGATGGCTAAACCAATCTTTACTGTCCCATAATCAATTCCTAGTAGTTTTTTCATAATGCTGTCAGAATTATCGGTCCTTTATCAGTAATGGCCACAGAATGCTCAAAATGAGCCGATAAACTGTCATCTAGAGTCTTGATAGTCCAGTCATCATCACGATAATCTATCTCATAGCCACCCATCGTCACCATTGGCTCAAAAGCTAAAACCATACCAACTTTTAGTACCTCACCCGTATTGGGTTGGCCAAAATTTGGCACAGCAGGCTCCTCGTGGACAGCATGTCCAACGCCATGACCAACCAAATCGCGCACTACACCAAAACCATGCTTTTCAACATAAGTCTGCACAGCATAGCCAATGTCACCCAAGGTTTTGCCCACCACACAATTTTTAATAGCTAAGTCCAAGGCCGTAGCAGTCACCTTTAACAGTTTCTTGGTCTGATGATCTATTTTACCAACAGGAATGGTATAAGCCATATCTGTATAAAGACCATTCTTCTTCATGCCAATATCCAGACTAACAATATCCCCTTCTTTGATCACTCGTGATCCTGGTATACCATGAACGATTTCTTCATTAATAGAAACACACAATCCAGCAGGAAATGGAATCGGTTGTCCATAACCCTTAAAACTTGGCTCACCACCAACCTCAATAATCAATCTCTCGGCCAAGTCATTAAGCTCGCCAGTAGTAATACCAACTTTTACTGATTTCAAAGTTTGCTTCAAAATATGAGCTAAAATTTTTCCATCTGCCCTTAGTTGTACTATTTCTTCTTTAGTCTTAATTAAACTCATATAATAATTTAAAACTTATAATTGAAAAGTAAAAAAAATTGATACTTGAAAAGTTAAAGGTTAGCTGTCCAAATTTAATTTTTCTCTGATTTGTTGCCACACCTCTTCAATACTTGGCTCACCATTGATATTGATTAAAATGCCTTTATTCTTATAAAAATCCAAAACCGGATCATCCTGTTGATGATAAATATAGATTCGTTCTTTGATTGCATCTGGTTCACCATCAGTCCGAGTAATTAATTGGCCTTGGCACTGATCACAAACACCATCAACCTTTGTTGGTTTAAATAAAATATTAAAATCGGTACCACACTTAGAACATGTTCGCCGCGCTGCCATCCGATCTGTCACCACTGAGTCGCTACAATCAATATTAACAACTCTAGACAACTCATCAAGTTGATCTAGATACTCAACCTGTGCGATAGTTCGAGGATAGCCATCCAAGATATAACCATTTTTGACATCGTCTTGCTGCAATCTATTTTTAACAGTTTCATTGGTGATCTCATCTGGTACTAAACCACCACTATCCATAATTGCGGTAATCCTCTTTCCCAGATCAGTTTGGTTCTTCATTTCATTACGAAAAATATGGCCCGTTGAAATTATGGGAATATTTAAGGCAACTGAAATAAATTCTGCTTGGGTTCCCTTACCAGACCCTGGGGGTCCCAAAATGACAATTTTATGCATAAAATTGATACATTAATAATCAAGGATAGTTTTATTTTACCTTATTTTCACCAAAAACAAAACCCCCAGCAGCAACACAATTTCTTGCGCCACTACCAGGGGTCAATTTATCTTTTTAAGCATCAGCATAATCCCAATTATCAGGATCTGATGGATCACATAGTCCCAAAATATAATCTATTGTAATATACAATAATGATTGAATAATGAATTTTTCATCTTCTGATAAACCATGATCAATGTCAAAATCAATGTATGGTTCGTCATCAATCTCAAGCACTTCCAACTCGCCATCAATATCTGACTTTAAAACCTCCTTAAAAAGTCTTCTGATATGATTTTTTAGCAACGAGAGTTCGTCATCACTAATAGAAAAACAAAATTGGCACTCGACATAATAATAATTTTCATGATCACCCACCTTCTTGGCGACTAACTCTTTGCCAACACCAAGCATTGACATCATCACGCCCATAAACAGAATATCCAATTCTGCTTTCTGATAAGCAGTCAATTCTACATCAAAATGATATTCTATCTTATTAATATCACCATGATAAAGCACTTCAATATCAATTAGATCATTCTCTTTTAAAACACGTTCAGCAACCTGACAAACACTCGTGTGCAAAGTAGTTATATCCAAAGGTAAATCTTGAAACTCTTCTGTAAAAGTACACAATACTAAATTTTTACATTCAACGTTAGCCATTTGTACCCTCCATATCTTTGTTAATATCAGTTTATCACATCGCTTGTAAATTTGGAACTATCAAAAAACCGACCAAAAGGTCGGCCAATAACACATTTATTCACAGTCTTTAAAAACCATCATAATCTCTCATCACTAATTGTGACTCTATTTGTTTCATTGATTCAATAACAACAGAGACTACAATCAAAAGACTAGTACCACCAATAACCATAGTGCTGACACCCGTAATGGGCTGCATAATAATTGGTAAAATAGCTACTGTACCCAAGAATAAAGCACCTGCTAAAATAATGCGACTAACAATATTCTTGATATAAACTTCAGTATGTCTACCTGGACGGATGCCAGGGATAAAACCACCTTGTTTCTGTAAATTCTCTGCTAGTTGTGCAGGATGAAAAACAATAAAGGTATAAAAATAAGTAAAAGCAACAACTAGTGTAAAGTAAAAAATGCCATAAAATACTTGATTCTGGAATAAATCAATGATGAATTGTGCAGATCCTGCCACCCAAACAGCTTGTGCTCTAACAAAAAACTGAGCAATCATTGGTGGAAATAAAACAATAGAAATCGCAAAAATGATAGGGATCACACCAGCCATATTGACTCTCAGTGGTAAGTGAGTAGCAACACCACCATAAGCCCGATGACCGCGAATTCTTCTAGCATAATTCACTGGCACATTGCGCTGACCTTCAGTGATAATGACAATCACCACAATCGTAACAACAGCAATCAAAATAAAGATCAAAAGATTAAATAATTGTGCTGGATCAAAAACAGCGATTGTTCTCTGCAATGCTACTGGAATACCAGAAACAATACCCGCAAAGATCAATAATGATATACCATTACCAACCTTTCGCTCAGAAATCAATTCGCCAATCCACATCAAAAATATTGTACCGGCAACAATAGTCACTATTGCTCTAGCAAATTGACCAGTTGATAAATTGGTTAAAATGTCCAATTGTGATTGTCTTTGTAAAATAGTGATAAAACCATAAGACTGCAACATTGCCAAAGGGATAGTCAACCATCTAGTCCACTTATTGATTTTCTGTCGACCAGCTGCACCTTCTTTAGACAATCTTTCCAAAGCTGGCACAATCATGGTTAATAATTGTAAAATAATAGAAGCAGTAATATAAGGAGCAATACCAAGCATCACTACAGAAAAATTCTCCATACCACCACCAGAAAATATATTTAATAATCCCAATATCTGATTGGAAGCAAAAAACTCTTTCAAACCAGTAACATCAATACCAGGAATTGGGATGTGCGCAGCAATCCTAAAAATAATCAACATCGCAAAGACAAATAAGATATCTTTTCGAATATCTTTAGTCTTCCAAATTTGGATTAATTTTTGCCACACAGTTTTAGTTCCTTAGTTATTAGTTGTAAGTTATTAGTTATTAACTAGATAACTATTTAACCTCTGATTTTGCCTTAACCGGCTCTTTTTCAATCTTTTTCTCATCAGCTACTTTCGTCTTTTCATTCTTCTTACTTTTTACTGAAGCTGCCTCTTTTTTGCTAGTAAGAATTTCACCACCTAAATCTATTATAGCCTTTTTTGCTGATCCTGATAAGGCGTCTATTTTTATTCTCAATTTTTTAGTCAATTTACCAGTACCCAAAATCTTTACATTTTTCTCACCGACTGGTATCAATTCCTTTTTAGCTAGAGATTTTAAGGAAACTAACTCTCCTTCAATATAATATTTTTCTAATAAATCTAAATTAATTGGAACAAAAGTTGCTCTCTTACTCTTAAAGCCTTTACTCTTTGGAATGCGCAATAAATATGACCTTAAACCCCTAACCTTTAAACCACCCTTGCCGCCGGAACGTGACTTCTGTCCTTTCATGCCACGACCTGAATAATTACCTTTACCTGAAGAATTACCACGACCTCTTCTGATCTTAGTTTTTCTAGCCTTGGGATTGCTTTCTAAATTGTGTAAACCTAATAATTCTTTAGTCATATATTTTATTTATTTTCCTTGATATTCGCAGTATCTACAACGACTGATTCCTTTTCTTCTGGTTCAACGGTTTCCTTAGTAGCTTCAGTCTTAGCAATAGCAGGCTCTTTAGCTTCTGGTCTTGGTTTGTCTAAAATACTAGAAAAAGCTTTGAATGTCGCTTGAATATTATTAATTTTATTATTAGCACCTAAAATCTTAGCGGAAATATTTTGGATTCCTGACAATTCCAATAAAGCACGCACTGCTCCACCAGCTACGATACCAGTACCAACTGGTGCTGGTCTGAGCATCACTTTAGCTGCTTTATATTTAACTGTTACTTGATGAGGAATAGTACCATCAATAGTCTTCAAGGTTATCAGAGCTTTCTTTGCTCTATTGACAGCTTTATTAACAGCGATCGTCACGTCTTTGCCTTTGGCAATGCCATAACCGATCTTTCCTTTGTGATCACCAACCACAACACAAGCTCTAAAGCGAAGACGTTTACCACCAGCCATCACTCTAGTAACACGAGCTAAATCAATAATACGCTGATCAAACTCATCTTTTGGTGCGTCATTTCTTTTTCCTTTATTGAATTTTTTCTTATCATCAGTCATTTTTTTTTCTTAAAACTTAATACCTTGTTCCCGTAAACTGTCTGCAAATTGTTTGACACGACCATGGTATTTAAATTCACCCTTATCAAAGATTATTGTGGTGATTTTTTTCTCTTTTAGCTTCTCAGCAAATACTTTACCGAATTCTTTTGCTCTAGTTGTTTTATCCCCTTTCAATTTCAGTTTATTCTCGTGTAAACCAACCAAAGTAATACCCCGACTATCATCAATAGCCTGAGCTGCTAAATACCTTAAACTACGTCTAACTGACAGACGTGGACTTTCGGCAGTACCATTGATATTGCTACGAGTCCTGACAGCACGTCGTTTTCTTATTGCGGTTTTAATTGTTTGTTTATTTTTCATAATTAATCTGACCCCTTAGCCACTTTACCGGCTTTACGTCTAATATATTCATCAATATATTTGATACCCTTACCTTTATAGGGTTCAGGCTTTTTGATTGCTCTAATCTCTGCTGCGACTTGTCCCACTCTCTGTCTATTTATACCACTAACAGTAATCACGTTTTTCTCAACCGCAAGCTCAATCCCTTCTGTCTGTGGATATTCTACAGGATGGGAAAAACCAACATTAAGAACCAACTTGGCACCTTCCATGGTTGCCTTGTGCCCCACGCCATTGATTTCTAATTGTTTTGAAAAACCCTCTGTCGCTCCAGTGATTATATTCTGGACATTGCTCCGTGTAGTTCCCCACATAGATTTTTGTTCTTTATTTTCCTGATTAGTAATACTACAAATAATTTCTTGATCTTTCATCTCGATCTTGACCAATCTAGGCACCGCTATTTCTAGCGAACCTTTTGGGCCTTTAACAGTAATCAAATCTTCGCTGATCTTGACATCAACTCCTGCTGGGATAATAATTGGTTGTTTTCCTATTCTTGACATATTACCAAATTTCACAAATTAATTCGCCACCTAAACCAGCACGTCTTGCTTGCTTATCAGTCTTCAAACCTTTTGATGTAGAGATAATACTAATACCCATACCATTTAAAACATAGGGGATGGCATTACGCTTCACATAAGTTCTCCGTCCTAGTTTTGATACTCTACGCAAATGCTGAATCGCTGGCTGTTTTTTATTATATTTCAATTTTGCAATGATAATTTTAAAACCATTCTTTTCTGCAATCTCAACATCATCAAGATAACCTTCTTTAATCAAGATTTTTGTGATGCTATATTTGATTTTTGACCAAGGGATGACAACCTCTGCTTTACTTGTTTGTAAGGCATTCCTTACCCTGGTCAACATGTCTGATATTGGATCAGTAACCGTCATAATGGTTTTCTTATCTATTAATTAATTATTACCAACTTGATTTTTTTACTCCTGGAATCTCGCCCTTACTTGCCAATTCTCTAAAGCAAATCCTACACAATTTAAAATCGCGCATATAGCTACGTCTTCGACCGCAACGCCAACACCGGTGTGCTTTTCTAGTAGAATATTTCGGTGTCATATTTGCTTTTACAATTTCTGATTTTGTCGCCATAAATATATCTTATTTTTTTATTGGAAATCCTAATAGTCTAAACAATGCCAATCCCTGTTCCTTATTCTTAGCGGTATTGGTGATAGACACTTCTAAACCGTGTAACTTTTCAACTTCGTCAAATTTGATTTCAGGAAACACTACATGTTCCTTAAAACCAATAGTCATATTCCCCTGCTCATCAATGTTCTTATCTGCATCAAGACCATGAAAATCACGAACTCTAGGAAAAGAGATATTAACTAGTTTATTTAAAAAGTCATACATCCGTTTACCACGCAAAGTGACTTTATAACCAACAATCATTCCTTCTCGGATCTTAAATGCAGAGATTGACTTACGTGCTTTGGTGATACTCGCTTTCTGACCAGTAATTCTTTGCAGTGTATTAGCAACCAATTCATTGTGTGTGTTGTCGGTCAAACCCTTACCAACACCAACATTGACTGTCACTTTAGTAATCCGTGACACTGCCATCTTATTATGAAGCTTAAAATCTTCCATCAATTTTGGAACTATTTCTTCTTTATATTTTTGTTCTAATAATTTCATATTATAATTCTTGTTTACTCTTTTTTGATATTCTTATTTTTTTACCATCAGCTAAACATTGGTAGCCAATCCTTGTTCTCTTACTTGAGCTTGGATCAATAGCCATCACATTAGAGACGTGCAAAGCTGCTGGAAATTCAATTCTTTGACCCTTTTCACCATCACGTTTTGGTCTAGTGTGTTTGATACGCAAATTTGCACCTTCAACAACTACTTGATCATTCACAGCATTAACTCGAATCACTTTGCCTCTCTTACCCTTATCTTTACCGGCAATTATTTCTACATTGTCTCCTTTTTTTATTCTCATATAATTATTTATAAAACCTCTGGTGCCAAAGAGACTATTTTATTAAAACCTTTTGCTTTCAATTCTCGAGCAATTGGTCCAAATACTCTAGTACCACGTGGTTCTTTTGTCTTTTTATCAATTATTACTGCAGCATTTTCATCAAAACGAATATAAGTACCATCAGCTCGTCTTTTTTCTTTTCTTTGTCGAACAATAACTGCTGTCACTACATCACCCTTTTTGACCATTGAATGTGGTTGTGCCACTTTCACAGTAGCCACGACCAAATCACCCACTCCAGCATAGCGTCTTTTATAGCCGTTTTGCACCTGAATAACCTTGATCATCTTAGCACCAGTATTATCAGCAATTTTCAATTTTGATTCTGCTTGTATCATATTATTTAGTCTTGGCAATAATTCTCCAACGTTTAGTCTTGGACATTGGACGACACTCAATAAAAGTCACCTTATCACCCAATCGATATTGGTCACCTGCATTATGACAATTATATTTCCTAGTAGATTTATACTTCTTACCATATTTTGCATGTGTCTTAATAGAAACTATCTCAACAACAGCTGAGGCATTCATCTTAGTCGATACGATCTGACCTTGAAATTTCTTTATATTTTTTTGTCGTTCTTCTTTATTCATAATTATTTAATTGCTTTTTTATCTTCTTCAGCTTCATTACTTTCCGTGACTTTTTGATCAACAGAATTGTTTAATATTGTTAAAACTCGAGCAATTATTCTTCTGTTGGCTCTGATTTCTCTAATATTTTTCAATTGCTTATTACTAACAGAAAACCTTAAAGCACGTAATTTTTCGCGAGTTTCTGCTAATATTTTATGTAAATCTTTCACTGATTTTTTTT
>Ga0051987_10001201_pt1 | contig 13461 bp, 12 predicted proteins | sample CryGey08umfilter_2_FD_58083 | JGI IMG/M metagenome (GOLD analysis project Ga0051987, IMG submission 58083) | Groundwater microbial communities from aquifer in Utah, USA - Crystal Geyser 4/10/14 0.8 um filter | ecosystem: Environmental > Aquatic > Deep subsurface > Groundwater | place: USA: Utah... | reverse complement strand
TCCAATCAAGCGATAATGGGGCAAATCACACAAATCAATCTTTATGGTCGGCCGGAGCTATCTGGACAACGGGAGTACCTTATTGTTGTAAAGCAAGTGCGTCGGATTTTACAACCCTTTCCCCATCCGGCGGGACATGTTATGGCCTCCCCGGAGGCGCTACATCTTTTCCCGCAACGTACAGTTGGAATGCTATTGACGATGCTTCGGGATACCACATAACAATTTCACATAGTGAAGGCGGACTATGTTTAGATATCATGATTGGAAAAACAACAACATTAAACTTGTCATCGGCCCAGCAACAGGCATGTAATGCAAAAGGAACGGGAGCTTTTAATTGGACAATAAATGCGACTTATGATGGTGGATGTGCACCAAGCGCAACGGCGACGAGCAGCTTTAAATTTGATAAATCTCCGCCGGTTATGCCAATGCCAACCATTGCTTTTTCACCGGAATCGGTATCATGTCCGGGAAAATATAAAGCAACGCTTTCCTGGAATGCGGTGAATGATAATGCGGGGGATTGTGCGGGGATCGACACCCTTCCCTATACGTCAGTAGTTTCAACATCTAATACCTATTCCCCTCCGGCAACAGGTTGGGACACAAATTGGACAGCGGTAAGGACACAAACATCTTCTTCAGGATGGGCGGGAGGAACACAAATATACGGCGAGGTTAAAGCAAGAGACTCAAAAGGAAATGAATCGGTATGGTCTAAAATCGGCGGGGGTACGGGAGAAACCATTCCTGTTCCCACCCCTTTTCCCACGATTTATATTTATGGAAATTATATAGAAGATACGGGAACCACCGCACCCATCTGTAGTGGCCAGATGACCATAGATCCAAGCCTTCTTTCGATTAACTTGAATGTTTCGGGTCCCGGGGTTACCCCTATTTGTACTCCTCATGACACATGGTATGAATGTACCATTGCTGTTGACAATATCAATACTCCTTGCGCAACCATAGATCACAGTGTAGCCCTGGATGGCTCATATGGTATCTATGAGCCGGGAGAATGGCGTGAACAAAGTACCTGCGTGGGCGATCCTGTTCCAACAATTATGATTACGATGGGGCCATTCCCTCCCGGACCATCACCAACCCCGGCAAACATTTACTTTCCCTATGGATCGGCATCGGGCGGTTGGTTTAAAGAAAAAAATACCGGATTTTATAACAGAAAAACGAGAAATAACCTCATTCCCAACAATCCCCTTGCGTTTGACGCAATAGACGACACGGTTGTTCCTCCCAACGATAAATATCTTATCATTGGTGCGGCAGGTGCAGTGCTTAATGGAGGGAGTATCAATCTGGGACCAAACGCAACAAATAATACCGGACAGGGGAGCGAAGTTTCATACTCTTCTTCAAACTGGGGAGTGTCATCCTATACCGCCTCCTCTCTTTTTTCACCTGCAAAATTTACTGACTATACCAAATCACGGAAACAATATACAACCATTACCAAACCCGATCTTTCCGAGATCGTTGCGAGTGGAATGTATTATTTGAAAGACAACCTCATCATTAATGCAAGCAATGTTGGAATTTTTAAGGATAAGAATATAATATTATTCAGTGACACCGCATCAGTTACTATCCTCAATAACATTGATAATGATAATTCGGACGGATTTACCCTAGGGACAGGGGCCCTTGGTATTGTTGCCGATACTATAACCATCAACAATACGCTGTCTGAGATTGATGCCATTCTGATTGGTAACACGGTAAATATCGGCACAAGTGGAGTAAAATTGAAAATAAAAGGGAACCTTATTAATCTAGATGGTACGTTCACCAACAAGCGATCACAGGATAATGCACAATATCCTTCACTTTTTGTAATATTTGATCCAAAAACGTATCTTGATCTGTTGCCCTATTTATCAATCAGCATGTATGACTGGAAACAAGTACAGTAATCAATGTCAAATTTCAAAGTTCAAATGACAAATCAAATTCAAATAACCCGCTTCGACCGCGAAGCGAGGCGAGCAAAATTCAAACACAATCAAAGCGGACAAATATTGCTGATTACGGTCATGTTACTTGCAACGGCGATAACGGTTATCATGACCATATCGTTTAGTTCGCGAACAGAAACGCAGATAACAAAGCTTGAAGAAGGATCACAAAAAGCCCTATCGGCGGCTGAGGCCGGCCTTGAGGCAGCGATACAGAAAAAAACCAACATTGTATTGCAGCGTGATCTGACAACCTTTCAGGACGGGTCCATTACCGGACAGGCAAACATCGTTGAGGTTGGGGGGAAGGAGTTTGTCACTCCGCTTTTACAACGGGATGAACAATATTTCTTTTATCTTACCTCGTACAATCAACCAGCCTTCGGATCGGACTATTGGCGCAACTACCTTATGATCTACACACAGTCTGAAGCGGGTACATGTCCTGCGCTTGAGCTGACACTTATTGCGTCGGACAACTCCATTTCCCGCTCGGTTATGGATTATTGCGCAAATATAATGACAACAGGTGGGACCAATAATGTTCCAACATCGGCAACCCTACCCTCGGACACGCCGGGGGACACGGTTGACCAAATTAAATTTGCATATCGGGTAACTAACCCAATAGATCTTACCGCCACCTATAAACTCCTTATTGTGAGGGTCCTGAACGCATCTACCCGCATTGGATTTAAAGGAAGCTCAACGGGAGGGGGAGTATATAATTGGATAAATCTAAAATCTCAGGGCAGACTCATAACCTCTGAAGCAAAAACGCAGGACGGTATAACCAAGCGTATTGAACTATTTCAATCCTATCCTCAGGTTCCGGCAGATTTTTTTGTCACCTCTTTCTAAAAGTAGTTAGTAGATAGTAGTTGGTAGTTAGAATGAAATTTGAGAGGTGATGGTTGTTGCGATTGACTTCATTTCTTCGGGAGAAATCTTCTTGAAGTTTTTTAAATCAAGTACCCCGCCGTCGTTTTCAAAACGGGGAATAATCCAAATATGAGCATGATGAACCTCCTCGCCAACCGTCAAAAAATTTATTGACGATGCATCAGTTGCCTTTTGAATATTTTTAGCCATTTTTCGCGCAGTTTCAAAGTAGCGTCCAAAGTCAGGAACATCATACACAAAGCGAAAATGTCTTTTGGGAATAAGGAGAGAATGGCCCAGATTAAGCGGGCGGATATCCAAAAACCCGTAAAAAGAATCATCTTCATAAATAGAATAGGACGGAATTTTTTTTGCAACTATTTTACAAAAAACGCAGTCTTCCATATGAGTTTATTATACATAATCCATATATCTTGCACAACGTTGATAAATCTGACATAATGGGGGGACTTGAAGGCGTTATCAATTCATACTTAACACCTATGGACATTGATCAGCTTATTAACACTGCAGTTTTTTCACCGGATGATATGGAGAAAAAGACAGCGCGGGAAAACGTTCGAAAAATTGCCAAAGAAAAAGGCATCTACAGTGCATCAATTCACGCCCTCTATTTGGCAATTGGACAGGGAAAAGTTAGTGGGTTCACCGTCCCTGCGATAAACATCCGCGCACTTACCTATGACACCGCACAGGTTATTTTTAAATTGGCCCGAGAGCATCACATTGGTCCATTTATTTTTGAGATTGCTCGAAGTGAACAGGGATATACGGAGCAACAACCGGACGAATATACCGTAGCCGTTTTAGCAGCTGCAATAAAGACCGGATATGCCGGCCCCGTTTTTTTGCAGGGCGACCACTATCAGTTTAAAAGAAACGTTTATTCAGAGACTCCCGAAAAAGAAATTGAAGCGCTCAAGGGGCTCATTAAAAAATCTGTTGAGGCCGGATTTTACAATATTGATATTGACGCCTCAACCCTTGTTGATCTTGCAAAAGAGAAAGTTGAAGATCAGCAAAAAACCAATTTTGAGATGACAGCACTCCTTCACGATTATATCCGTGAAACTCAACCAACAGGAGTTGTGGTATCTGTCGGAGGTGAGATTGGTCATATTGGAGGGAAAAACAGTAACGCGGACGAATTTCGAGCATTTATGAATGGATTTAAACAGAGTGCAAAAGTCCAAGGGGGTATAAGCAAGGTAAGCGTTCAGACCGGGACAAGCCATGGAGGAATTCCCTTGGCTGATGGCACCATCGCAAAGGTAAAATTGGATTTTTCAGTGTTGCAAACCGTAACTGAGGCAGGACACAGTGAATATAAGATGGGAGGAGCAGTACAACATGGTGCATCAACCTTACCTGAGGAGTTATTTAATAAATTTCCGGAGGTAAAGACGCTTGAAATTCATCTGGCAACCGGATTTCAAAATACGGTGTATGATAATCTCCCCACGGTATTAAAAAATAGAATGTACGAATGGATAAAAACAAATTATGCTAAGGATCGCAAAGATGGGCAAAGCGATGAACAGTTTATTTACACCATGCGTAAAAAGGCCATAGGTCCTTTTAAAAAAGAACTTTGGGGAATGACGGAAGATGAGAAAAAACCGATACGGGAAGCACTTTCCCGACAGTTTTTATCCATGTTTACCAAACTGAATATATTAAACACCGATTTTCTTATAAAGCCCTATGTATAAACACGTTACTACCCTCACCGAATTTGTTGTGGCCTCGGAGCGTAAACAAAAAGAAGCAACCGGGTCTTTTACTCTTCTTTTGACCCATATCGAAAATGCGGCAAAAATCATCGCAAGCCATGTAAAGAGATCGGGACTTGCCGATATTTTAGGGAAGACCGGGACAACGAATGCCTACGATGAAGAGGTGCAAAAGCTGGATGAATTTTCTGACAAACTTCTTTTTGACATGTTAAGCGATAGCGGACAGATCGGGTATCTGGGCTCAGAAGAAAAGGAAGATGTGTTATGTGTAAACAAAAAAGGAAAATATAATGTTTTTTTTGATCCGCTTGACGGTTCGTCCAATATCGATGTCAACATAAATATCGGCACTATTTTTTCTATCTATCACAATGACGGAGATGTGCTGCGGGAAGGTCGGGTGCAGGTTGGCGCGGGATATGTGCTTTATGGCCCCAGCGTCATGTTTGTTTATTCTTCGGGGGCAGGAGTGAATGGGTTTACTTTAGACCCCTCGATTGGCAGCTTTCTCCTGTCTCATGAGAATATCATCGTTCCCCAAAACAAGAATTATTATTCAATAAATGACGGAAACTATGAGCTGTTCGAAAATAGTATGAAAGAGTATTTGACGAGCATAAAGAAAGAGGAAAAACCCTACCAATCGCGCTATGTGGGATCAATGGTCGCCGATGTTCACAGGACCTTGCTAAAGGGGGGAATTTTTATGAATCCGTCAAACAAGAAACGACCCGACGGCAAGCTACGGCTTTTATTTGAAGTAAACCCTTTTGCATATTTAATGGAACAGGCGGGGGGAAGTGCGGTATCGGGAAAGATAAGTCCGCTTGATATAAAGCCCCAAAGCCTAACCCAGCGTACACCGATTGTGATGGGAAGCAAAAATGAGGTTAAAAAATATTTGACATTTATATAACAAACTGCAAATGTGCTTTTTTGCCGCCACACCCTAAAGGGAACCCTGGCGATTGCAAAAAAATCACATCTGCAGTTTTAATTACCAATTTTATTTTTTTATGAAAAAAATTAAAGTAGGTCTTAACGGGTTCGGGAGAATCGGACGTGCATTTACGCGAATTGCACTGGATCGCGATACATTTGAAATCGTTGCTATAAACACACGGAAAACTACTCCCGATATGCTGGCATATCTTCTGCAGTATGACTCGGTTTATCGCCGGTATGGGAAGAAGGTTTTAGAGGTTGAAGGAGGAATTAGTATCGACGGGAAAAAAATTTCCACACTTCTTACCGCTGATATTGCGGCCATTCCTTGGGGTGAGTATGGAGCAGAGGTGGTTGTTGATGCGACGGGGGCATTTACAAAAAAGGAAGACCTGATGAAGCACATAACAGGGACGGTAAAAAAAGTATTACTTACGGCCCCTTCCAAAGACAAAGAGACAACGCATGTGGTACTAGGCGTCAATGACGACCAAATTAACTGGAAAAATGAACAGGTCATATCAAATGCCTCCTGTACAACCAACTGTGCGGCACCTATGTTCAAAGTAATCGAAAATGAATTTGGGGTTGAAATGGGATATTTAACCACCATTCATTCCTATACGGCAACTCAATCATTATTAGACGAGGCAAATAAGAAACCTGATAGATCTCGGGCCGCGGCATTAAACATGGGCCCTTCAACAACGGGCGCCGCAAGGGCGGTTGGTAAAGTCATTCCCTCCCTTGCGGGCAAGCTTGACGGGATGTCAGTTCGTGTCCCCACCCCCACCGTTTCATTTACCGATATTTCAGCAGTCATGAAAAAAGAAGTAACGGCCGAGGAAGTAAACGCTGCGTTTAAAAAGTATGCCGATGGAGCCATGAAGGGCATTCTGTCATATGAAATAGCGCAATTAGTATCAAGCGATTTTATTGGCGACACCCATTCATGCATCTTCGACTCAAATTACACAAAAGTTATCAATGGAAAATTGCTTAAAATATTCGGGTGGTATGACAATGAGTGGGGATACTCAACTAGAATGGTGGATTTGGTTGAAAAGGTGAGTGAATACGTTTAAAACTCGTCAATTTTATAAATTTAAGCAGGTGTCACGAGTTTCATGGTTCCCAACAGCGCGCAGGGCTCCGAATCGGAGCCGAGCACTGGTGGGAAAAAAACGAGTGACAGAATCTGCTTAAAAAAACATTTTATGAAAACTGTTCAATATGTCGACGAGGTTGAAATAAGGGATAAAAAAGTGCTTATCAGAGTAGATTTTGATGTTTCATTGAACCCCGATCACTCAATTGCCAATGACGTCAGAATCAAACAGAATATCCCCACTCTAAAATATTTATTAAACAATAATAATCGGTTAATTTGCATTGCCAAACTCAACAGGCCCAAGACGCGCGATCCGGGGCACTCACTCAAACCAGTGGTTAAAAGACTGCGGGAATACCTGGTCGACTACAAAATAACACTTGTTGATGACTTCCTGACATGCGATCCTAAAATATTCAAAGATCAGAAACCAAATGAAATTTTAGTTTTAGAAAATATCCGCTTTTATCCTCAGGAGAAAGACTACTCGACCCTATTTGCCAAAAGACTTGCTTCACTTGCGGATGTATACGTGAATGATGGCTTTGCGGTGAGCCATCGGACGGACACGTCGGTTATTGGTCCCCCAAAATATATTCCCGGCTATGGAGGACTGCTTCTCAAAAAAGAATTGGAAATGTTAAGTCGCATAATCAAAAATCCTGCAAAACCGACGGTTGCAATCATCGGGGGAGCAAAAGTTTCCACAAAAATCGGTTTGGTGAATAAATTGGTCAAAATTGTTGACTTTTTGATTATTGGGGGAGGGTTGGCAAATACCTTTGTGTGTGCACAGGGGCATGAAGTGGGGACGAGTTTTTGCGAATATGAAGCCGTTCAACAGGCAAGGAAACTTCTTGCCCTTGCCAAAGGGAACAGGGCACATATCGTATTACCTGTTGATGCAGTCGTTGCTTCGTCAAAGGATGACAAGGAAACGGAGGTCGTAAAAATAGAGAATATTCCGCCAAAAAAATCGATTTTTGATATCGGGCCGGAAACGAAGGCCCAAATCGGATGTATTCTTGCAAGTGCAAAGACCATTATTTGGAATGGGCCTGTCGGATATTTTGAAAATCCCGCATTTCGTCGGGGAACCGATTTTATTTACTATTCGATTGCCCATAATAAAGAGGCTGTTTCAATAGTAGGGGGAGGAGACACGCTATCCGCAATATCAAATAAAGAATATCTGGATAAAATAACCCACATTTCAACAGGCGGGGGAGCCATGCTTGAGTTTATTGAAAAGGGAACCTTGCCGGGGATTGAAGCGCTAAAAAGATAAATGTCTCCATAGGTAGATTCTGTCAGAAATTCTTTTCCCGTCGGTGCTCGTGCTCTGCGCGCCGCCGGGATCCCTAAATTCGTGACACCTACTTGCTCACAATGATTTCAATTACCTTATTTACTTCTTTAGGAGATGAGGCGGTGATAATATTTTTTGACTCTTCGATGGAGGGAAGGAAATTTTTTCCGACGGTTTCATCTCCATTTACCCAGTAGATGTCAAGGTTAGACACGGTATTTTTATTCCAAAAATTCCGCATTTGGGCTTCAGAAAAAACAAAAATCATTCCATCAGCACCCCCGATATCTTTTTTTGATCTTACATACATAAGTCCCTTCTCCCACTTTTCGGGAGTGTCGGCGACGAGCAGGCGGTAGTTGGTATTAAGTAGTTGGTAGTTGGTTGTTTCATAATTTGAAAAATCAGTTTTGTCATTTGAATTTTGTAATTGATTAGAAATTTGAAATTTGTTATTTGTTATTCGCTTATAGATGCGGATGACAGGGTGATCAAAAACCGTCCATGTTTCCTCTGCCTGTTCATCGGGAAACTCAAGAATCGTTTTCCCGAATAGTTCAATTCGGGGGTAAGAACTAAACTCGGCAATCTTTTGAAATCCAAGCTTTCCAGATTTCAGATCATCATAGTATGCATTGAGAATAGGATAAGTTTGGGCCGGGTGGTTTGCAAATATGCGCCGGGACGGAACAAAAATATAATCAGCTTCAGAAACAAGACCATGTAGTCGAGTTTGCAATCTTCTTTCTTCATCAAGATCATAAAAGTTAAAATTAATGATTTGGTAGTTGGTAGGGACAGGTTTAAAACCTGCTCGTACATCATTGGGAGATGGTATCGGGATATCTATTACATTTGCTGTCTCTGAAAGAATTTTTGATCCTGTTGGAATATGAGAATAGATCCAATTTGAAGCCTTAAACCGAACATCCGGCGCTTGATAAATGGAGAGGTAAGCTATGCCGGGAACAACAGTTATAACTGTTATAAAAATTATAATCATTATAACTTTTATTTTTTTTATCAGAAAAAGTACTGCAAAAACGGATATGAGAGGAAAAATGGGCGCCATAAACCGACTCCATTTGGCAAAAAAGAAACCGTTTGGGATAAAATAGGCGAGGATCGCAAATCGAATTACATTCAGATATTTATTTTTCCAAGGCAACCCCAAAAAACCCAAAACCCCTAAAATATACATGGGCCATCCCAATGCATAGGGAAGTATTTTTTGCATCTGGAATATAATCGGAAAGGTCCCGACAAACTGGCGGGTATAGAAGGGGATATATGTCCCAAGCCCAACAGCCGACTCATAGTTCATCGAAGAGATAAACTCTTCCCAGTTGAGAAAATTGTGGGGGGAAAATATAACCGTTACGATTAGGGTAATAATCAGGAACAGTAATACCTGCGCAGATTCTGTCATCAATGTTTTTCCCACAAGTGCTCGTGCTCTGCGCGCTTGTGGGAACCCTTGCATTGCTGCCACCTGCGCCTTAATGATTATGAAAGACCTTGCAACTATTGAGGCGAGTGGTACAGAGAGAAGAACAAGCGAAGAGACCTTTGTGGCAAGAGCTAGGCCGCAAGTAGCCGCTAGCAAATAGTAGTTGATAGTTGGAAGTTGGGATGGTTTTTTTTCTGAAATAATTCGGAGAGATAAATATACAATCAGTGAGTAAAACAGCATCAGAAATGATTCGGTTGTTCCAAAATGAGAAAACTGGATAAAGTATGGAGAAAAAGTCAGAATGAAAAAGCCAGCAATCTGTGCTTTATAATTTTTCTTACCGACTATAATCTGCAACAGCCTCATCAGAACAATAACATTCAGTACGGAAGCGATTACGGATATGTATCTCAATGCTAATGTGGCCTCTTCAAATCCAATCGGCGTATCCAAATCCCCGTCAAAAAACTTCATAACTCCGACGATCCCATATCCGATGTAGAGCGGAAACTGTCCATAGGCGTAAAAATGGGGGTTAAGACAGGCAGTTAGTTGCTGGTAGTTAGTAGTTAGGATATTTGATGGTAGGTTACAGTGGAGTTGTTGAATTGCCATTACCATATTGCGTTCATCAGGATGCATGGCGTAAGGAAGCCCCCAGCTGAGCCCCACCAAACGCGTATAGAGAAGGAGAATAAGGCCCGAAATTATGAACATCGACTTGATTTTTTGCATGACAACCATTATTATATACAAGTACCGAACTAAATTAGTTAAGATCGTCAGGGTAATCACAAAATATTTTTATGACATACGAATTTACGTTTCTTCTGAACGAAGAAAAAGAACTTTCCGTTATTAAAGAGATTGTTGTTGCACATAAGGGCGAGGTAATATCAGAGACAACATGGGGCAAAAAACAACTGATCTACGCTATCAAAAAACACTATTCTGCCGTCTTTTATTGCTGGAAGATCAAAATACCTAAGCCAAACATGTCTGATTTCAAGAAAAAGTTAAATTATAACGAAAAGATTATTCGCTATCTATTATTAGTTTCTTAAAGTGGTAGGGACAGGTTAAAACGTCCGTACGACAGAATAAGAATATGTCAAGCAGATCAATGAATAGGGTTGTTCTCGTCGGTAATTTGACCCGTGATCCGGAGTTGAAATATACTCCAAATGGGACAGCGGTTTGTACATTTGGCGTTGCAACCAATCGAAGTTGGACAACACAAGATGGGCAGACGAAAGAAGAGACACAGTATCACCGCATCGTGGCCTGGCAGAAGCTGGCCGAACTTTGTGGAAAGTTACTTACAAAGGGCAGGAAGGTTTACCTTGAGGGCCGCGTAACATACCGGAACTTTGTGGGGAAAGACAGCATCCAAAGAACCATCTGTGAAATAGTAATGGACGATTTTATTGTTTTTGGCGATGGAAAAAGACCTGTTCCACCAATCGAGGGAGCAGTAGCGGGGGAAGTAAAACCCAAGACGCATGTGTCTGAGGCCGTGAGTACGGCAAGTACGGTGGTCGAAGAGACGAAGCATGATGAGACGGTTAATCCAGAAGATATCCCCTTTTAACAATTTTTATTGTGAGATATGGCAAAATGTTTTTTTTGTGAACATAAGATAGACCCAACATATAAAGAGTTTGAGAATATTGAAAAGTTTTTATCCCCCCGGAAAAAAATCATAAATCGTGAACGAAGCGGTGTATGTGCCAAACATCAGCGCATGCTTACCCACGAGATTAAATATGCACGGTTTCTTGCCCTTCTTCCCTACGTTTCCTATCAGGGAATGAAATAATTTTAAACTTGTAGTAGGTTATAATGAATATATGATTATAACCTTGGCATTTCCCGAAAAAGCAAAACTCCTCATCAAAGCAGGACAGTCTTTGGAAATAGGAGCTTCACTGTATGAAGAATCTGCTCAAAAAGAAATAAAAATACAGATTGCGCAAAAACTGCACATCGCTCCGCACACGATCTTTAAACACCTTAAAAAATTTGTGGGGGACGAAATAAGCAAAGATGAACTTCTTGCGGAAAAAAAATCACTTTTCAGTACAGCGTCCTGCCGAAGTGAGTTTACAGGCGTTATTAAGGAGATTAATCACGCGGAGGGTGTAGCACTACTTTCAATTCGAACGGAAGACGATATACACTATTTATCACCTCTTCAGGGAACGGTTGAGGAATTGACAAAAAAAGAAATAAAAATCAAAATCAGTAAGGCGAAAGAGTACGATACGAAAGAAATAGCGGGAAGAATGGGGGGAAGAAGCGTATATGTACAAAACGAGCATGATATTATCTCGGAAGAAATGGTAAATGGCGCAATAATTATTGCGGAGAAACTGACAAGTTACAGTCAGATGAAGCATGAGGCCCTCGGAGCTGTGGGCTTTGTATTAAATCGACACCTGGTTGAGATAGCTTCAACACCCCATGCCGTTGTAAAGACAGTCCAAGATTTTGAGGCTATTCAAAAAAATAAATCTCCCTATTGCTTTATTGACAATGTGTCAGGTAAAATTGTTTTTTACGGATAAATATATGACACACGACTCCAAAAAAATAACAAACATTCTCCTTGTTTTGGCTGTTACGGTCCTTCTTTTTGGATCGGGGTATAAAATTGGGCAATACCAAAGCACGCTCCATCAGACTACAAAATCCGGCCTGTCCCTTTTCAACACTTCCTCCGCTTCCTCGCTCGGAAAAACAGCCGCCAAAGATATGGACTTTTCCCTGTTTTGGGACACCTGGTCTCAAATAGAAGCCAAGTATGTCGATCAGAAGAAAGTAGACCCGAAGAAGATGTACTACGGAGCTATAAAAGGGATGGTTGCCGCAGTCGGTGATCAATACACCTTCTTTTTAACGCCTGAGGAAAATAAGCAAACGAAAGATGATTTGGGAGGTAAATTTGAAGGGATCGGGGCACAGCTGGGGATGGATGCAGGATTTATTACGGTTATTGCGCCCCTCAAAGACTCACCCTCTGAAAAAGCGGGTTTAAAAGCGGGTGACGTCATTACAAAAGTTAATGGCGAGTCAACATCGGGATGGGTGCTTCCTCAGGCGGTTGCAAAAATCAGGGGGGAGAAAGGAACAAAAGTGAAACTAACCGTCAACCGCGATACAAAAGAGTTACATATTGATATTGTTCGTGACACCATCAAGGTTGAGTCCGTGGAGATAACCCTCAATGAACAGAAAAAAGATTGTGGAACCATTTGCGGAGATGTTGCGTATCTGAAACTGAATCAATTCGGAGAAAATACCGTTGATGAGTGGGAGCAGAAAGTGGCCGAAATAAAGTCAAAATGGGACAGCCGTGCGATTAAGGGAATGGTTCTTGATATGCGGGATAATCCGGGAGGCTATCTTGAAAGCTCAGTGTATCTGGCCGGAGAATTTTTACCAAAAGGCGCATTGGTGGTTCGCCAGGAATCTCCCTCCCTCGGAAACAAAGACTATACCGTTATGCGGACCGGATCGCTCCTCGACATTCCCCTCGTTGTACTCATAAATAAAGGATCAGCTTCGGCTGCAGAGATATTAGCGGGAGCACTCCGAGATCATAAGCGGGCAAAACTCATCGGTGAAAAATCATTTGGAAAAGGATCGGTACAGGAAGCGATGGATTTAAAAGACGGGGCAGGACTGCACGTCACGGTTGCCAAGTGGGTACTTCCAAAAGGAGACTGGATCAATCATAAAGGAATAGAGCCGGAAGTAAAAGCTGAAAACAAAATAGCGGAAGGAAACACCCTTACCCGAGAAGCAGACACACAGCTGGATCGTGCCATTGAAGAACTTCTTCATTAAGCTTGTCTTTAGAAAGTAAATAGAGTAATAAAATTATAGAAAGCAGAGGCATGAATCTCAACAATACCCCCTGTGTCGGCGGCAATATAGACATCTTTTGGTATCGAGAGAGGGATCATCCCCAATAGTTTTTGTATTTTTGAGGCAGGAATTTTATACACAAGCTGACC
>Ga0051987_10001200_pt1 | contig 13463 bp, 14 predicted proteins | sample CryGey08umfilter_2_FD_58083 | JGI IMG/M metagenome (GOLD analysis project Ga0051987, IMG submission 58083) | Groundwater microbial communities from aquifer in Utah, USA - Crystal Geyser 4/10/14 0.8 um filter | ecosystem: Environmental > Aquatic > Deep subsurface > Groundwater | place: USA: Utah... | reverse complement strand
GCCGTGCCGGGCTACTAACGCCCGCCCCTCGCCGCTGATATCAAAAGTTAAGCGCCCTTTTTCACCGATATCAACCACCGGCGGAATTTCTACCACAATCACGTTCTTAGCTCTTAACTGTTCGCCGGTATTTCTATCAAGATGGGCCTGGCCGGCATTAAATCGCAAGTATTCGTCTGATTCTCGATCATATTGGTATTCTACTTCATAAGAATAGCCCGAAAATTTGATAATCACTTTTTTGGCATCTTCGGGCCGTTCCGCCAGCAAAGGATCATCTTGGTACAACCAGGGTTCAAATTCTGATTTTAAGTCTTGGTATTCCAGATCCCGAACGGCTAAATCAAGTAAATTTTTCGAGGTATAGAGGTTGTGGGGAGCCGCTTGGGCATGATCACGCCAAAAGTACTGACCTTTTGATAAAGCATTTAGATCTCTGATTCCCAAACCGTCTACAGCCGCCAAAGCATCTGGGCTTCCACCGGCATGAACGTATAAACCATTCAATTCCGAAATCCATTCTAAATAATAAGGCCGGGCCGAGCGTACTGGGCCAATGGTGTCAGATAGTTCCTTAGGATCATAAACCACCAAAAATCGAGTGGAAAAACCTTCTACTAGCGCTTCATAGACTACTTGCGCTCGGGATAGCCCCGATTGGGGACGGACGCTGGGCAAATTTTCAATCATTACTCCAACGGGCAATAAGTCATAATCACTTTTAGCCACAATGCGGCCATCCAGCAGACGGGCTTCGGTTAATGATTCCGGTTCGGATTCTAATGTTTTAACCGCTACTTGATTGTCCGCTTGGTCACTAAAAAGAGAGATTGCTTGAACTAATGTAGTACCAATAAAAACCCAAGCGATTATTCCGCCTAATATCAAAACCCCTCCCATAACCAGCAATTGTATTTTTAGAGGGGTAATTTGAAACAAATTATTTTTATTTTTGTTAGTTTCCATTCTTTTTATTCCGATTGAGCAAGGCAAAAACGATTTCCTGCGGGAAGTGTAATGCTACCACAGTTATTAATAGTACTGGCGCTTTCAAAACGGGCCATTAAATAATACCCATCGGCATAATCTCCCGATGAACGAATGGTCGAGGTATAGAGGTAACAATCCGCCACGGTCCTATAAGAAGGATCGTCTGGCAATGTCATCATCATTCCTTGCTCTTTGAGAGAAGTTAGGAATTCATCATCGGAATCACCTCCGGCGCAACTGCTGTCCCATATTCTATTATTTGCCGCGTCTGCTTGATCTAATTCGTTATAACCACCGGTTCCCGTACCGTTATAAGGGTATTGACTAAATTCATCAAAATAAATTTCTAGGGCGGCTGCTACTTGTTTTAGATCAGCTGTTCTTTTAGTATCCCGCGAACTGGTCCTGGCACTATTCATAGCCACTAGGGCAATTGAAGATAAAAGAGCCACAATCGCGATTACCACTAATAATTCAACCAAGGTAAAACCTTTATTTTTTTTATTATTAGTAGACATAGCTTTTCTCCCTCTTATGAGTTAATGCTTTGTGAGGTATTAAATAGTTAAATATGATATTTTGGAAAATTGTTTAAATTTAGGAGAATTGGAGATCAAGAAATTAAGAATCAGCTTTCTAGCTTGTAGCTTCTTAGTTCCGACCAAAGCGTCGGAATTAAAAAGCTACGAGCTGCCTCCTAAAATCTAATTATATTCTACCGCCCGATCCGTAGGAACTACCTCAACCCAAATCTGCCCGGCATTAAACCTGATCTCTTCGCCATTGCTGTCATAGAAACGGGTTCTGGTTTCTCGGTCTTCCTTTTTCCAGGTAGCGTTAATCATCTGCCCATCTTGGAATACCAAGGCGCCTCCTTCTCCAATAGTCTCCATTGCAAGCCGCGTCGGGTCGGCCAGTCTGGTTTTGACATATTGGACAATTACATTTTTAGCGGTCAGCTGCTTTTGGGTTTTAAAATCAAGGTGCGGCTCACCGCCGTTAAACCTTAAGTACTGGTTGTTGTCACGATCATACTGATATTCTACTTTATAGCTGAAAATGGAAAAATCAATAGTGATTTTTTTCGCTTCTGTGGGTCGTTCAGCGAGTGATGCCTCTTCTTTATAAGGCCAAGGTTTAAAATCCCCTTCTTCCGGAATGCCTTTGTCTCTTCGGGCAAAGGTAAGCAACTCAGAAGAAGTAAACAGAGTATGTTCCGAAGCGGTTGCTCTAGAGGAATCACGCCAGAAATAGGGGTGATCGCCGCTGATCTGGTCCAAATTAAGAACGTCATAATCCTTAATCAGCCCTAGGGCGCTGGGGCTGCCGCCGCAGTGAGCATAAAGGGCATTATATTCTGATAACCAGTCAAGATAATAATCTCGGGCGCTTCTAACCGGTCCAATTTCTGCTATCGCTTCATTAGTTGAATAGATTGCCATAAAACGGGTAATTCCACCTTCCGCTAAAGCTTCGTATACCACTCCGGCTTTATCTAACCCTGATTGCGGCCGGATCGTAAAGAGGTTCTCCACCATTACTGCTATAGGATAAATATTTTCGTTTCCCCTATCTACTTGCACTCCATCTAATAGGCGGGCCACTTTTTTGCCGGTTGTTTTAGTACTATTACTATTGCTTAACTCTATATTCTGTTTGCTAAACAAAAAATAGCCTAAAACTGCCGCTGCTATTATTACCACTAAAATTAATAATCCGATTTTTGTGTTTTTGTTATTAAAGAATTTTTTGATTCCCTCTGATCCTGACATATATTTTTATTTTAAATAATTACTTTTCTTTATCCTTGGGAGTACTATCGGTACCGGCAGCCTCTGTTACTTCACCCGAAGTTTCTTCTGTCTTTGCCTCTTCTTCGCCTTCTACTTTAGCTTCTTCTGCCGCTACCGGCGCCTCTTCTAAAGCTTTCAATTCTTCTTCGGAACGTGGAGCCTCTACCAAGAAGATGGTTTCGTCCGGTTTGTCCATAACGGTGATTCCTTCGGGAATTTTCAGATCCTGGACGTGAATGCTTTCTTCAAATGTCTTAATTTGAGAAATATCAATTTCTAGCTCGTGAATCAGTTTGTCGGGCAGGCACTCGATTTTAATTTTATCCAGATTTTTAACCGGGATTCCTCCCAATTCCTTAACGGCTGGCGATTCTCCTATAAATTTAAGAGGGATCTCGGCGCTGATTTTCTCGGTCATCTTGACTTGATGGAAATCAATGTGGATGTATTTATCTTCTAAGGGGCTGAATTGCACTTCTTGAACCAGAACTTTAACCGGTTCTTTATCATCGATTTGTAAATCGATCAAAGTGCTGGCCCCCGCCTTTTCGTATAGTCTTTGGAATACTAAGTAATCAATCTCCAACGGCTGCGATTCTTTTCCGTGTCCGTAAACAACCGCCGGTATTTTATTTTGTTTTCGAAGAGATTTATTTTTTTTACCGAAGACCGAACGACTTTTTGCTTTAAGAATCAGTTTTTCCATTAAGCTTCCTTTGTCGATATTTAAGAATTAATAATTGATTTTAGTACCAGGTCATTCTGAAGCGCTAGATGAAAATCTAACACGTCGTCCAGAGTAAGATCATCGGCGTCTTTAAATTTCAGAACGTCATCGCTGGTCAAATCAGTGATCAGACCGACTGAGCTGATCCCGATACCCCCCGTTAAAATTAAAGCTACAATAGAACTATTGCAGCGGCGGCATTCAATGTGAATTAAATGGGCATCCTCCCGTTCCTCCAATATTTTGGCGGCCAGAGGATTGTATTGAGTATTACAAAGCGGACAGTATGATATCAGCTTTAAGCCCTCTCCTTGCAGATAAGGATATTTTTTTGCTTGCATATCGTTAAAAAATAATATTTCTACTTTTTCGTAGCAGCACTATTATATCACAGAATCAGCTAAATAGTCAACGGAAAGGATTTTTCTGTTTATTGGCAGCGCTAAGCGGAGTCGGGTCCTGGGCAGCGCCGACCTGCCACTGGCAGCTCGGCGACGCTCGCCTGCGTTCCGCATCGACGGAACTTGTCTCGCTTTTGCCCTTCGACTCCTTGCTTTACAACGTTCTATGAAAAAACAATAATTAAATTCTGAAACTGTTCTGGCAGCCCTAAGCGGAGTCGAACCGCTGTTACATGGATGAGAACCATGCGTCCTAGCCACTAGACGATAGGGCCACAAAGATAAATTCCAAGTTACAAGATACAATAACCAAATAAACTCCAATATTCAAATTCCAATTTTCAAACGCCCTCTACATTTGTGGTTTGGTTATTGGTTATTGAATATTGTTTGTTACTTGTTTCTTGTTACTTGGTTATTGTTTGATATATTATCAGATATTCTGAATAATTCAAATCATAGGTTCTTTCCCAACTTTTCCGCTAATTCAACCAGTCGGCAGGCATAACCCCATTCGTTATCATACCAGGCAATCACCTTTAACAAATCTTTATCGACCACTTTGGTTAGGCTTAAATCAACTATGGTGGAATGGCTGTTTCCGATAAAGTCAGAGGAAACCAAGGGTTTTTCCGTAACCGCTAAAATTCCTTGGTACCTTGAGCTTTCCGATGCTTTTTTGAATTCCGCGTTCACTTCTTCTTCGGTTACTTCTCTATTAAGAAGCACCGTTAAATCGGAAAGGGAAACATCAATAGTAGGAACCCTGACTGACATACCGTCGAATTTTCCTTTCAGTTCCGGAATGGTTTCGGCGGTAGCTTTAGCCGCACCTGTAGTAGTAGGAACCATATTATGGGCGGCCGCTCGGGCTCGTCTTAAATCTTTGTGGGGACCATCAATCAGATTCTGATCGGCGGTGTAGGAATGAATGGTGGTCAGCATTGCTTTCTTAACGCCAAAAACGCTCTGGAGCACCTCCATTACCGGGGCAACTGAATTGGTGGTACAAGAGGCATTGGATATCACTAAGTCATCATTTTTCAAATCCCGGTCATCATTGACGCCCAGGACACAACTTTTTACCCCTTCTCCTTTAGCCGGGGCGGATAAAATAACTCTTTTAGCACCCGCTTTTATGTGCAGCCCGGCGTCTTCTGCTTTTCTGAATTTACCGGTGCATTCCAATACGATATCTACACCCAAGTCTTTCCAAGGTAGTTTTTCCGGCTCCTTTTCTGCCCATACTTTGTACATTTTCCCTTCTACTTTTATCCCCTCTTCTGTTCCTTCAACCTCTTTGGAATAAATACCGTACACCGTATCATACTTTAAAAGATGAGCTAAAGTCTCATTATCAGTTAAATCATTCAAGCCGACAATTTCGATGCCTTTTTTCTCTAATGCTATTTTGAAAGCGGCCCGGCCGATTCGGCCGAAGCCGTTGATGGCTAGTTTGATCATATTATTGATTTTAATTTTTAGATTAAAGATTATAGTTATATTGCTATATTGCTGAATTGCTTAATTTTTTAAATAACTATAAAAACAATATAACAATATAGCAATTAAACAATATTACGAATCAACTTACAACTGGCAACCTGCGAGCCACAACCTTACTTCTTGCCCACGCTGCCAAACAACTTAAGTTTTCTTTCCACCACTTTCTGGACAGCGTTAATGGCTGGATTCATTAATTCTCTCACATCAGATACTTTCGAATTTTTTTTAACTACCTCTTTTATCTTAGAAGTGAAGGACAATTTGATGTCAGTGCCAACATTTATTATGCAAATTCCCATCTTGATTGCTTTTTTTACCTGATTATCGGGAATTCCCGATCCGCCGTGTAAAACTAAGGGAAGAGAAGTCCTGTTCCTTACTTCCTTTAGCAGATCAAAATGAATCTCCTCGTTTTTAAATACGCCATGGGCCGTGCCGACGGCCACCGCTAAAGCGTCCACCCCGGTTTTTTTTACAAATTCTTCTACTTGATCAGGATCAACTAACGGTAATTCCTTGTACTTACTGCCTTCTTCACCATGGCCTCCGGGAATAGCGCCCAACTCACCCTGCACCCAAATGCTTTTCCCGTGCGCATATTCCACCACTTCTCGAGTCAAAGCGATATTTTCATCAAAAGGAAGCGAGGAAGCGTCAATGTGGACGGAGGAAAATCCGGCGGCAATGCATTCCGCCACTGATTTAAAGCTTTTTCCGTGATCCAAATGCAAAGCCACCGGAATGGAAATAGCTTCATTTTTGGCAATCGTGGAAACAATATGGGTAATGGGTTTTAATCCCGCGTACTCAATGGTCGATTCCGATACCTGCATGACAATCGGGGATTCCAAATGCACCGCTGCCCGCGCCACCCCCAGAGCAGTCTCTAAATTATAAATATTAAAAGCTCCCAGGGCGTAACCTCCCTTTTGGGCCTTTTTAATCAAATAAGGGGCGTCAGTTAGCATTTAGACGTTAATTTATTAATAATCCCCAAAAATGTTTCCGGTTTGAGGCTGGAACCACCCACCAGTACGCCTTGAATTAATTCATTATCAACAAATTGGCTTACATTTTGATCATCGACGCTTCCTCCGTACAAAATTTTAATTTTATTATCAACTACCTCATGAGAATACATATCCCGTAAAGTATATTTGATCAGGGTGGCCACTGATTGGGCTTCTTCTGGGTCAATCGCTTCTCCCCGGCCGATCACCCAAACTGGTTCGTAAGCAACCACTAATCGGTTGAATTTATCCACTCCTTTTAAAGCCGAGGCTACTTCTTTCATAATGACAAAGTCTTTTTGCCCTGCTTGTCGCTCTTCATATTTTTCTCCTACGCAGATAACCGGAACGATATCATAAGCTAGAGCCAATTTGACCTTTTTGTTTATTTCATCATCGTTTTCCCTAAGAACTATCCTCCTTTCGGAATGACCGATAATCGACCAGCCGCAACCGATTTCTTTTAGCATTTTTATAGAAACTTCTCCGGTATAGGAACCGCTTTCTTGCCAGAAAAAATTCTGAGCGCCTAAAGAAATCGTACTCTGAGCAATCACCCTTTCTACTACTTCCAGTGATGGAAACGAAGGGCATAGAACAACTTCGGCGGATACTCCCTGAGGAGGTAATCCGGCCACAATTTTTTTGGCTACTATTTCTGACTCGTGAGGAGTCAGATTCATTTTCCAGTTGCCGATAACTATAGGAAATTCCATAATTATTTATTTAATAATTCTCCCGACATAGATGAGTGAATCTATTCTTAGCATAATATAAGACTATTGTTTTGTAAATTGTTCTCGCCTATTCTAGATTCTCCACTAACGATGAATAAAATGACGTTATTTATTCTAATTCCCACTGGTAGTTCTCAAAAGCCCAGGAGACTAAAGATTTTACTTCTTGAAAACGGGCATCGCTTGATTCGCTTCCTAATACGGCGGCGATCACTTCGTGTCCTGATTCATTTTTGGATTGAACAATCAGGCAATAGCCGGCTTCGTAAGTAAAACCGGTCTTGGTACCGGTTAAATCAAGATAACTTTTTAATAACTCATCCTGCGAGACAACCTTATGGAATTCCTTATTTCCTTCAGTGATAAAGCTGTACTCTTCTAAAGTAGTAGCTTCTTTTATTTCAGAATTGTTAAAAGCGGCTTTCGCCAGTTTCACTAAGTCGCTGGCAGTAGAAACATTTTGCTCCGTCAAGCCGGTGGGTTCCGCGAAAAAAGTATGGCTCATCCCCAGTTTTTGCGCTTTCTGGTTCATTTTGATTACGAATTCTTCTCCCGTCAAGCCGGTGGAATGAACCAGCGCTTGAGTAGCATTATTAGCCGAACCAACCAAGCTAACATAAAATAAATCTTTCAGTTTTATCCTTTCGTTATCTTTGACGAATAATCTCGCTCCTTCCAAATCATTTTCACCGCTTCCGATCTGACCGATTTGATCAAAACCGGGATTGTTTTCCAAAAAAACCAAGGCGGTCATCAGTTTGGTTATGCTGGCGATGGGGAGTTGCTGCTCCGGCTCTTTTTGGAAGAGAACGGCCCCGCTTTGCTGATCAGCGACAATAGCCGCCTTGGCCGTGGTATGGACTCCCAGACCGTCTGATTTTTTCTGAGGAGCAATCGCTTTTTGGCAGGAACATCCTGAATTCTGATTTAAACGTAAGCTTAAAACTTCCTTCTGATCAAAAGAAGTTTCAATATTAGCAAGGTCTTTAGCTGCCAGCGGCGCGGAAAGTCCGGCTAAAAAAACTAAACCAATTAAAAAATAATAGAGCATCCGGTTAAGTTTTAAACTCATCGCTTTTTAACTTATCTTCTTTCAACAACTCTTCTAAATTATGATCGCGATTCAATTTATCGAAATCAGGCAATTCTTTAACATCACTAACCCCTAAATGCCGCAGAAAATCAAAAGTGATTTGGTAATAATTCAAACCATCTTGTTTGCTTTCTTCTGACTCGATTAACCCTCTAATCAGCAGATTTCTGATAATTAAACTGCAGTTCACTCCCCGAATCGTCTCTAACTCTCCTTTAGTAACCGGGCCGCGGTAAGCGATAATGCTTAAGGTTTCTAAAGATGGCTTGGTCAATTCACCGGTCAGTTCGTCCTTTAGAAATTTTCTAACCGCTTTGGCGTTTTGGGGATTAGATACCAACTCATATTTACTGCCATCCCGCATCAATTTAATCCCCCCTTCTTTCTGATCATACCAGGCCACTAGCTCTTTTAGAGCTTCTTCCACTTCCTTTTTATCTTTTTCCACTATTTCGGTTATTTTATTCAAGGTAAGCGGGCGGGAAGCGATAAACAAAATAGTTTCAATTTCGGAGGATAAAGACATAATAATTTTTTTTAATAATGAATTAATCGTTAATTAAAATGTTTTATGACAGTAAGATAAGATGTTTGTATAAGTTCGAAATTCGAAGCACAAAATAAATTCTAAGCACTAAATCCTAAATTCTAAATAAATCTCAAATTCTAATGCGTCAAATCACAAACAGCAATTTAAAAGCAAGGTTTGGATAATTGGAATTTATGATTTGTAATTTATTTAGGATTTAGAATTTAGGATTTCGGATTTTCAATGTAGATATCATCAAAAATATCTTTTTGCGCCACTTGAACCGATTTTCTTTTTACCAGTTCCAGAATCGCTAAGAATGTCACGATAATTTCCGTTTTGCTTTCTGCTTTTGACAATAAAGTGCCGAAACTCAGACTGGATTTTTGCAGAATCATTTCCTTAATCTCATTGATTTTTTCCTGAATCGATACCGTCCTTTTAATCAGCTCCTGCGGAAGCTTGACAATTGGTTCAATATTTCCCAGCACTTCTTGAAAAAGCGTCTTTAGGTTCAGAGTACTTATGCTTTTAGGAGGATTAAAAATCGGTTCTCGATCCCTTATTTTTTTATTTTCCCTGATATAGGCAAATTTTTTCTTGCTAATAATTTTCTGGATTACTTTGGAGGTTTCTAAAAAAATTCGGTAAATCTTCAATTGCTGTTCTAAATCCCCTTCTTCTTCTTCCAGTTCTATGGTGGGCAGCAAAATCTTTGATTTAATCAGCAGGAGTTTTGCCGCCACCACTAAAAAATCAGCCAACTCCCCCATAGGCAGATCCTGCGCTTGTTCCAGATAGTCAAGATATTGTTCCGTTACCTTAGCTAAAGAAACCTCGCTGATATCAAGCTCTTCTTCTTCGATTAGCTTCAAAAGAAGATCCAGCGGCCCTTCGAACTTGTCTAGTTTAAACTGGTACATAAAAGGATAATTTTAAAGTAGGGAAAGTAGAGCTACTTTCCTACGACTGGGAAATGTTATTTTTTCTTTTTAGGACTCGCTCGGCGACCTGATTTGCGAGCGGTTACCTTCTTTTTCTTGGCTATTTTCAGTTTAGGCTTGCTAATCACTTCTGAAATAAATTTCTTGCCAATATTAGCCTTGGTAGGATTTTCCAGTTTCAAAAAGTCTTTTACTTTTAAATGCAGGGATTCGGTAAAGCTGCCGGCACCGATGATAATTTTTTGAGTCTTCACTAAAGCTTGGTCAACAACTACTCCCACTTTATGAATAGTGCCAAAGGGAGTGATTGCTCCCGGTTTCACATTAAAAATTTTCTGCATGATGTTTTCTTTGGCAATCTCGATTTTTTTGGCTTTCAGTAACTTTTTTAATTTACCTAAATCCAGTCGAAAATGGGCCGGAACGACTACTAAGTAATAATTTTGATCAGCCTTAACCACGAGAGTCTTGGCAATTTCGCTTAATTTTTTCTTAAGCGTATTGGCTAAATCATAGGCCGTATAAACCGTCTTGTGTTTAAGTATGTCATATTTGATTTTGTTTTTATTTAAATTGTCGAGAATCTTCTTAGGAATGGACATATTGATTAAAGTTACTTTTTAGCTTTTTTAAGATATAAACCCCGTTAGAAGTTCCGCTTGTTTTTGGAGATTAGTAGCAATTTTTCAAGAAAACTATGATTATTTTACAACTTCTAACGTGGTAAAGGCAGGGCTTGCTGCTCCCCTCTGATTTTCTTGGCTGTTTTTTTCCCTTTTGGAGTCAGCTTTATTTCTTTAATAAACCATTTATGAGGAGTTCTTATTCCATATCCAATCATCAGTTCTTTATCGATCAATCGTTCCACGCTCTTAGTGATTATTCCGGAAATATCTTTTTTCTTGGGTTGTTGTTTCTGGCTTCGGTAAAACTTCTTTAATTCCGGCTTAGGAAAAAGCTTGCCTTTTCTTTCAAAGGATTGGATAAGAATATATTTTTGAAGGTTTGACAGTTTCATGGATCATTTCTTACTGCTTAGCTTCAGATGCAAGTCCTTTAACTGCTGTTCGCTTACCTCGGAAGGAGAATTCATCAGCAAATCACGATTATCTCCGGTTTTGGGGAAAGCGGTTACTTCTCGGACATTAGCGGCATTAAGCAAAATCATCAGCATTCGGTCAATCCCCGGCGCAATTCCGCCATGAGGAGGGACTCCGTATTGAAACGCCTCTAAGAGATGACCGAATTTGGATTGAATATCATCTTTAGAAATGCCCACCAGCTCAAATACTTTTTCTTGGATTTTAGGATCGGTAATTCTAATGCTTCCTCCGCCCACTTCGTAACCGTTTAAAGCCAGATCATGCTGCCACGAGCGTGCTTTTTTAGGCTCGTATTCCAGTAAAGGAACATCGGAATCTTTGGGGGCGGTAAACATGTGATGAGCCGGCGCTAAATGGCCGTCTTCCAGTTCCGGTTCAAACAAAGGCCAGTCAATGATAAAACAAAATGCCAGTTCATTCTGATCATTTTTGTTTTTTCTCAAGTCCGGCTTATCCGTCTTGTATTTATCCATTGCTTCTTGATAGGTCAGGCGAGGCCAGGGGGAATAAGTTATTTTTTTCTCCGGAAACAGAGTTTTAACCACATCGGTAAATAATCGTTCGGTAAGATTGAGAATCTCTTCTTGAGTTATAAAGGACAGTTCCAAATCCAACTGGTAAAACTGGTCCGGCGCCCGGTCTGACCTGGAATCTTCATCTCGAAAGCAAGGGGCGATTTGGAAATATTTTTCTAAACCGGCCACCATTAAAAGCTGCTTGTATTGCTGAGGAGACTGCGGCAAGGCGTAGAATTTGCCGGGATAAACGCGGGAGGGCACTAAATAATCCCGGGCGCCTTCGGGCGTGGATTTTCCTAAAATAGGCGTTTCTACTTCAATGAATCCTTCTTTGTGCAAAAAATCACGAATGAATTTAATGAACTTAGAGCGCATAATAATCATTTTCCGGTTGCTCTCGCGTCTTAAATCCAAATAACGATATTTGTAGCGCAGCGCTTCGCCCGCTTCTTTCTCTTCCGCTATTTCAAAAGGAGGAGTTTTGGATTCGGCCAGGACTTTCAATTCCTGCGCTTGGATCTCTACGGTGCCCGTAGGCATTTTGCTGTTGATTAATTTTTCCGGGCGCTGGTTTACTTGACCGATAATCTCTACCACGAATTCCGGCCGCAAGGTTTTGGCCAATTTTAACAGCTCCTGGTTATCGGACAAAAATACTACCTGGACAATGCCGGAGATATCGCGCAAATCCACAAAAATCATTTTGCCCATTCTTCTGGCAACATGAATCCAGCCCTTTAGCAGGACTTTTTTACCAATATGATTTACCGTTTCTCTTACTAAAATTCTTTTCATAAATTTTATCTTCGTTTTACTACTTCCGCAGCAGAAAGCCTGGCTTTCTCCTGCGGCGTTTTGCGATATTTATGTTAAATAGTCTATTTCAATTAATTCTTTACTCGTTTGATGATGGTTATGATAAGAAGAATATAACCACTTTTCCGGGTTATCCACTAGACCATGTTTCACGGCATTGAAATCAATATATTTCATCGTATTTTCCCTTTGAGTTTCAGTTCGGATAGCCCGATCGTAAAATGATTTTTGCCAAACTGGATTGATACGAATACGGTGGCGCTTTTTTCCAACGAACCATAAAGGTTCGCTTGCGGTATTTATCGATGATTTCTTTTTTCCGCCTAACGCATCAGAACCTTTATGGTTCTGATGATTCCGTTGGTTCTGAAGATACTGGATTGCGAAATTGCCTTTAATCCGATGGTTTATTTCAGAAATGCCGTATCTCCCCGTTGGTTGAATCAACAAATGTACATGATTTGGCATAATTACATAGGCATGTAAATGAAATTCTAATTTTTTGTGGTAGTAATCCAATACTTCTATAAATAATTTACAAGCATTTTCATCGGTAAATATTTCCTTATTGTTAAATGTGCGGCTCGTTACAAAATATATTCCTCCTTCAATATTGATTCTTTTCTGCGACATGTTTCTCCTTTAAGGAGGACGCCCTGTTTTTTGTATTGTAGCCGAGAGCCTGGCTCTCGGCTACGTACAAAGACATGTAATCTTATGGCCGTAGCCGGTTCAATAATCTGGGAAAAGGAATGGTTTCACGCACATGGTCTAAACCGCAGATCCAAGCCACCGTTCTTTCCAATCCGATGCCGAATCCGGAATGAGGAACCGATCCAAAGCGCCTTAGATCCAAATACCATTCGAAATCTTTGCGGGGAAGCTTGTGTTCCTCTAGCCTTTTTTCCAGCAAAGCCAGATCCCAGATTCTTTCGGAGCCGCCGATGACTTCACCATATCCTTCCGGCGCCAAAAGATCAGCACAAAGGGCGTAATTGGAATCTTCTGGGTCAGGCTGCATGTAAAACGCTTTTATCTTAGCAGGATAATGAGTGACAAAAAGCGGCTGGTCGTATTCTTTCATCAGAATGGTCTCATCGTCTCCTCCTAAATCTTCCCCCGCTTTGATGTCGGATCCCAGCTTCTGAAGCTGCTTGATCGCCTCGGTATAGCGCAGGCGCGGAAAAGGAATTTTAGTTTTCTTTAGAATGGACGTATCGCGCCCAATGGTTTTCAACTCTTTATTTTTATTATTTAAAACGTTCGTTACTACATGATAAACCAGCCGCTCCTGCA
>Ga0051987_10001196_pt1 | contig 13487 bp, 18 predicted proteins | sample CryGey08umfilter_2_FD_58083 | JGI IMG/M metagenome (GOLD analysis project Ga0051987, IMG submission 58083) | Groundwater microbial communities from aquifer in Utah, USA - Crystal Geyser 4/10/14 0.8 um filter | ecosystem: Environmental > Aquatic > Deep subsurface > Groundwater | place: USA: Utah... | reverse complement strand
AAGAATTATAGCAAAATTTACAGCTTAAAGTTTTTTATATTCAATTTTTGTAATCCTGGAGGCTTCTCTTTGCTCTTTTGAATTTCTAATATTTTTATAATAATATTTTTTATCAAAAATCTTACTATAGTCGCTAACTTTCTGTACAAATTCCATTCCCATTAAATGATCTAATTCATGCTGAATTACTCTTGCCAAAAGTCCATCTGCAACTAGGGAAAATCTATTTCCCTTTTCACCAAAAGCTTCTATTCTTATTTTATTTGGACGAGAAACAGGACCAAATAAGTTTGCACTTATTACACTTCCACAGCCTTCAAAAACAATTGACCTTTTTTTAGAATGAGAGGTGATCTTTGGGTTAATATAAACCCGAAGCTCATCTACGTTAACTACTTTCCTATGGACAGTTTGTCTTGGATGAGTAATAAAAACTGCATAATTTTCGGCGATTTGAGGAGCGGCAATACCTACTAAACCGGCTTTATACATTGTATCTTTTAGGTCTTTTATTAATTTTTTAAAAAGAGGAGAATTAAAATCTGTTACTTCTTTATTTTTTGTTTTTAAAGCGGGATGCCCTACCTGAACCATTTTTCTAACCGACATAGAGTCTATTGTAGCATAAGCCTTTCTTAGACCTTTTAATTACTATTTATCCAAAATACAACGAGTAGCAAATATTAATATATATTAATTCATTAGCTTTAGACCTTGCCCAATCGTGTATTTTGATTTAAATCCTAATTCTTTTTTGATTTTAGCTATATTAGCTCCGGAAATCGCAATATCTCCTTTCCTTGCCGGTTTATGTAGCGACCAAGCTTTATCCTCTTTTCCTTTTAATTCCATCATTAACTTTAATAAATTATTGATAGTTATGGTGTTTCCTGTTCCAACGTTGTAAATATGATTTTTTTTATCGTTTAGTTTAAGAGATTTTATAATTCCCGTTATTGCATCTTCTACAAAGATGAAGTCTCTTGTTTGTTTTCCGTTACTATAAATTATCGGTTTTTCATTATTTTTTATTCTTTCCAAAAACTTAGAGATTACACCGGAATATGCCGAGCTGCCATTTTGACGCGGACCGTAGACGTTAAAGAACCTTAAACTTGTAGTTGTTATTCCAAAGAGTTGACTATATAAAGCAAGCATTTTTTCTGCCGTTAACTTTGACAAGCCGTATGGAGAAATCGGTTTTAATATTTCATTCTCTGATATATTTTCTTTGTTAATGTTTCCATAAACAGCAGAGGAAGAAGCAAAAACAATTTTTTTTACTCTTATTTCTCTTGCGAGCTCCAATATATTAATAGTACCGTTTAAATTAATATCAAATGTTTCTTTTGGATCTAGAATTGATTTCTCTACATAAATTTGAGCGGCCAAATGAATAATTACATCTACTTTTAATTTTTTACTTTTTATTTTATTAAGGTCTCTAATGTCTGAATTAATCAATTCAACTTGTTGTCTTATCTTTTTTATATTCTCTAAATTTCCGGTAGAGAAGTTATCTATTATAGTTACATTTTCTCCTTCTTTTAAGAGCACCTCCGCAAGATGAGATCCTATAAATCCAGCCCCACCGGTAATTAAAATATTTTTATTCATATTTTTTACTTAATCTTTTAGTCTTGAAAATAAACTCATTTAAATCGAGATAATAAAACTTAAAAAACTAATAGCTTATACTTAAAATCTGACACCTTAGCTAGACTTGTTAGAATTATAACATTGAACACTAAACAAATGTTAAAACTATACTAGGCTTGATTTTAAAGTTAATCCTAAACCGTAAACATTACGGTTAACAATTTCTTCGGAAGTCTTTGAAAAGGCTTCAAAGAACATTTTCGGACTTTAAAAGCCGTAAGCTTTTTAAAAGATAAGATTTAGAATTTAAGATACCATAGATATAGGACTTAAGAGATAATTTGGGTATTGACAAATAGATATGCAATGTATATACTTTGATATATGAACACCACAGGTACCGGTATTTATATTCGGATGAATAAAGACATCAAAGAAGAAGCTCAGGATATAGCTGACAAGTTGGGATTTAGCCTCAGCACCCTTATTAAGGCCTATGTAAAACAGCTCGTTAAAACGAAACGGGTTGATTTTAGCCTGGAGGAAAAACCAAGCCAATATCTTATTGACTCTATAAAAAGAGCAGAAAAGGATATTAAAGAAGGTAATGTTTCCCCAGCATTCAAAACAGGAAAAGAAGCTGTAGCATGGCTTGAAAAACAAGGTATATGACTATAAACTATACCGATAATTTCCTCCGACAGCTCAAAAAATCGAATGTACAAATAAGAAAAACTTTTAAACAACGTCTTCTATTGTTTGTTGAAAATCCAAACGATCTTGAATTTAACAACCACCCACTCCAAAGAGAATATGTTGGCTTTAGGAGCATAGATATTACTGCAGACTATCGAGCTGTTTATAGAGAGGTTATTCAAAAAGATGACACATATATTTATTTTATCTCGCTTGGAACTCATCACCAGCTATACGAAAGATAAAAGATACCGCAGATATAGGATGTAAGATTTAGGATTTACGATTTAAGACGTGAGATATAAGAGCTTATTTATTGATATACTTACTGAATAGTTTTTTCCACTAAAGGCAATATCCTACTTATTTCTTCTTTCTTTGATTTATCAACAACTATCGAAGCTTTCTCATAGTCCAATCCGTTTTCAATAGATTCTTTTACTACACTGTCGTGCTCTGCTCCCATCTGCTGGCATAAATTAAACAGTTGATAAAATAACCATTGCTCCTGTCCTTCCGGGTTTTTTACTGCGGGAATTTGAAATAAATTCATTAATAACCTTAATCTTTTCCTTAGGGTATGAAAATCGCCGGCACTTAATATTTCTTCCGAAGACAACGATCCAATATCGTTTATTTTCTGACTTGTGTAATCTTGAAAACTCTCTGAAGTTGCCGGCTTAAAACCTCCCGGATTAACTAAGCTTTCGAGTAAATCCTCTTCCAAAAGCTTATCCACAAATATTTGTCTTTGAGGAACACGGTAATGATCTGCGTGCTCTCCCAAGGTTCCTAAAAAAATATGCAGATTTTCGGGACACAGATGTGTTTCGTCGAATAGTTTGTAATGCGCTTTTAAAATTAAACCAAAACTTCTTACTACTTTTAAAGCCTTATGGGAAGCTTCGCTTGGTTCTAAGAGATAATCTCTTGCGGCCCGGTGATCATACGTATAATTCCATCCTTTTTCTGCTTCCTGCAATAAATCTCTATAACTATCTTGTAAACCAAATATCGGATTTTCCTGAAAACAACAAAAATCTACTCGCGGCTTAGATCTAATAGCTTTAAACCGCGAGATAAGAATCGGAGTTGTTTTTTTAATCTCGGTAGAATTTCCAAAAAATAATTCTTTTTTAGTCATAAGGGGAAATTCTACCAAGACAGGTATTTATTGTCAATAAAAAATATTGATCACACAACTATGAGGACGTTGAACTTAAGCGTTCCCTCTAATAAACCTCAATAAGAATACTACTACCGCAATGACGAGTAAAATATGGATAAGTCCTCCGCCAATGTTAAGCGCAAATCCACCTAACCACATTACTATTAATATAATTGCGATGATTTCAATCATTCCCATATCTCCCACCTGCCTTTATGTGTTTTTATCGACAACTTTTTTTGTGTCTTCTGCAATCTTTTTGACCTTACTAGTTGTTTCCTTAACATTTGGTTCTTTTTTCAATGTTTCAACATAATCCATTGCTTGATCTTTTACATTTACCAGCACTTTCTTTACCTTTTCTCTGGATTTTTTATCTTTTAGAGCCATTGTTGCCGCAACTGCAACGCCTGCTATTGCAACCGCTCCTGCCACTCCGGCGACAACAGAGCCGACTTTATTTTTATTTTTCATATTTTTCACATCCTTACCCTAATGTTATTCTTCTTACTTAGTCTGCTTTACATTTACATCAATACTTTTGGGAACATTAACTTGAACCCCATTGTTCCCACTTAATCCCCGTACATAAGGAAGGGCATAAACAAAAAATAGAAATGCAAATACAATTAAAATGACTGCTCCTACTAAAAACCCCATACCACCGTTGCCGGAGGGGTTAGTGTTTGGTGCAGGATTAACTATTGTTGTTGCCATAAATATTTACCTCCTCACATAAAAATAGATAAAATAAGTCCTATGATAATTACAATAACGATAACGTTGGGAAGACCTGAAACCGCCAGAATACCAAGTACGGAGAGTAGCCATAAGACAAGCAGCACTGAGGCAACTGCCTGAAGCGGACGGGGTAAAATACCTATCGCCCACCCAACTGCCGCAAGTATAAGAATTTCCCACAAAGTAACCGCATGATTATTAATTGTAAAAAGAACGATATTTGGAATAGCAACTCCCGATATGGGGGCATATCCGAGGAACCAAAGTATAATAAGAATAATAATAATTGTTATTAACATAATTTATTTTGTTTAAACATCTTTTGGTGTAATTGGATAAATAAGATTCAAAAGATAGACAAGTCCCCAGGCAACACAGAGATATACAATAGCAGCAACTGTTGTTGACCACTCAATTACAGAATTTCCCGTTACAGATACTCCCAAAATTCCGCTAAAAGGAGCTGCTAAAGGCGTAGTTAGGGCGTAAATTAAACCGGTAAATCCAACGAATGGATTTGCTCCCAATGCCTTTAAAACAATTCTGAATATGAGTAATACTTCTACCAAACCTAAGATATACCAAATAACTTGATTAAACCTGAAAATTGTTTTCTTTTTTTCATACACTTTTTGAGGAGCTTCTCCTTTTGCCTGAGGCTCAACTTGGGTTGTGGTTTTTTTAATAACTTGCTGAGGAGACTCCTCGCTAATTGTTGTGACTTCTTCTTGGGTAGTATCTTCTTGAATCATAGTGAGTTAATTATACAAAAGCTTAAAAGAATCTACAGCAATGCGCTTGGATATTTTGACGTAACCGGGATAACAAGTTTTTTGTAATCTACATTACAACTTTGCGTGGTTTGAAGATAATTCGGAGTTTAATTTTTTGATGCTTTCAAATAACATTAAATGGTCAACATATTTAACCAATCCTTTTTTCTCCAGCTTTACCATTTCATTGCTTGCAGTCTCCCTAGCCACTCCAACGAGCGTTGCTATATCTTGTTGTGTAAAGCGGTGTTGAATAAATATACCCTTGCTATTCTTTTTCCCAAAATGTTTAGCTATATAAAGAAGTACGGAAATTACTCTTCGATATGCATCACTGAATACTAAATGTTCGCGATACGGGTAAGTGACTCTGCATAATCCTCTATTAATTCGCTCAATAGTTCAAAGATGACAGTCGGTTTATCTTTGATAAAATTGACTACCTGATCTTTAGGCGCACGTCCTACCTCAACAGGGGTTAAGGCTTCGAAATAGTAAACGTTAGGTGTGCCATTAACTGCCCACACCATAGGAAAATATGAGAGAGGTCTAAGAATGTGAAGTGTAAGCTCAAAACCTGTTTTGGAGATAGTGTACTGCCTAACATATCCTTTTTTTAAACAGAAAATGCCTTGTGGGTCGTCGTCTGCACGAATAAGCATTTCACCCTTTTTATAGCTGCGGGTCGTAAATTGCTTATAAAACGCTTCAAACTCTTGAACTTTATCCCTATTCATTTTGGGTTTTATAAACTTTGTTTTGCTAAGTATACAGGGGGGGAAACAAAGTCAATATTTATGCTTAGTAAAGGCTGCCGATCCAAATTCTTGCGTTAGGAAAATCCTGTCTTTTTTTAACTTACCGGTGAGGATAACACTGACCAAAAAGGATACAAAAGACTACCTTTATACAACTTGTGTAACCAGTTCGTTGAAATATGCTTTTCGATGATTAAATTTTTCCACAGGTAGTTAGTACGCACGGTTGACCCAAAAAACAACTTATCGGATATTAATGACTTTTTTTGAAATAACTTGGATGGTATTCATATCTATTGTCAAGCCGGGGGCAGGAGAGAAGCCTTAGATATTATTAGGTTAATTTCCTGCCTCAAATTAGACTAACAAGAAGTATAACCTTAAAGATATTTACATGCAGCAACGTAGACTTCGTTTGTTTAGTAATTTGAATTGCTTAAATTTTGTAAGAAAAAATAGCGGAGTTTTTATAAAAAGGAGTATAATATGAGCACATGAGAATAAGATCAAAAACTATATTTTCAAATTCCTCTCTGCGTACTACTGCAGAAACAGAAACTAAAAAAATAAGCTACTGGCTTGAAAAATTGTTTAGACAGGGAGAGAAAAAGGAAGCTGAAGAAGAAAAAATATCTCTACAAAGAGAGACAGAAAGACAAATGCAAGAAGAAGGACTTGAAGATGCTGTTAAGGAACACTCTAGAAAAGTAGGAACAGACCAACACATACTGGAAGACATGATCGCTAAATCAAACCGGATACTAATAAGCATCTCTTCCGTATTTCCCTGGGATTTTTTTCCGGACACTATTAATGTTGAGGAAACAAGAGTAACTATTATTCAACGCCAATTATTTGCTTCTCAGGCACATAGCGTGGATATTAAAACCATTTCTAATGTATTTTTAGATTCTGATCTTTTCTTTGCATCTTTAACAATTGTGTCTAGAACATTTGAAGAAAACAATGTCAAAATCATGAAATTACGGAAAAAAGAAGCTATTCTAACACGCAGGCTTATCGAAGGACTACGAATGTTTATAGAAAAAGATATTGATACCTCAAAATATTCAACCGTAGAATTAATAAATAAACTTAAAGAACTTAGCACAACAGGAATCGTTTTGTAACCTTATTAAAACTACCTTCCGAGGATTAAATTAAGCAGCAAATCACAGATTCAACAAGTCAACATCCTGCATTGGATCACGAATTTCTTTTCTTCCAGCTCGAGTATCACTAATTCCCATCGTTACTTCTACTCTTCCATCTGCTAGTTTTTCTATTCCGGCGGTAAAAACTACATCGTGTGTTTTTTGCAGATTTTCCAGATCTTTGTCCGGTATTTCTTCCGGGACTTGATCAAAATCCGATCGGTCGGCAACTACTTTTATTAACGGCTTAAGACCACCTGTCTCCGGATCTTCCTGAAACAAGATTTGACCTGTCTGTAAGTCGGTTAACATCCAAATAGCGTAATAATGTAACCTTATTACTTTCCCTTTTTTGTCATATTCTTTCTCAGCAATATGTCCATATACCTGTCCATCCTGTAAGGGGCAGTTTGGACCGCCGTGATTTTTGGGGTGAAAGTTTGTTATAAGAAAGTCTGCTTCTGTTAATGGTTGAGAATTTACATCGTTTTTATATTCTTCCCAAGTAGAATAATCACGAAAAGCAAGTTTCCCAGGACCACCAATTTCTCCCTGTGGCCGGTAAGAAGCTCTCACCCTATCTGGCAGTTGAACAGGCCGGTTGTCTTTACCCGGTATTGTTTGAAAATTTTTTAAATTTCTTACATTCGGTCCTCTAAATTGAATCGTATTAAAACTTGTTATCTTACCATCCTCATCTGCATGAATTTTTACTACACCTAAAACCGGATTGTCTTTATCGTCAAGCGTTACCGATGGATCCTGTGCCATATCTATTATTGGTCTTGTTAAGTCAAATGAGTATTCTCCATTTTGAGGATCTTCCTTAATAAAACCTACAAATGACAATTCGCTATCGCGTGCTTCAAACCTAACTGCCATAATCCTATCTCCTTCATCATAAAAAGGCTGAGTGGGGTTGTACCAATCTATCGGAGTACCCTCTTTGACCATTTCTCCGTTTGTATTTTTTACTTCGTGGCGAATATTTTTTCTTCTCTGGTTAATAAGAAATTGTCTAAGTAATGGCTGGTCAAGACGCACGGGGAGCAATTCTCCGGGAAAATATCTCCCTTCTTTTATTTCTACCTCTCTTTGCCTTACATATTCATTGTGCAATACGCTGGCAAGGGGGATTGAGGGGTTAAACCCCTTTTTTTCTCTATGCTCATGGAGGATGGTAATTTTAGGATGAGTTGTTGACTCACCTGTCTGTTGGGGAGATGAAAAAAGGCTATCTTGACGGGCAACAAGAGCTTCGATTCCCATATCGGCCTGCCTAAAGGAAGTGTGCTCTGCTTTGATGAACTTGTCAAGGGCTAGTCCCGAGGAATAGTGGTGTTTAGTCCTGGCGGAAAATAATTGTAGAACATTTCTTTTCGATAACAGTTGCAGGTTTGAAAGTTTCCAGTTGGATCGTTTTCTTTACGGTACTACCGCTTCCTAGACTATCAATAATGTTGTTTGCAAAATTTCCAAAAAGACTTAAGACGTTGTCCCAAAATGAGGCTTTTATTTCGGCTCCCAAAACCGCTATCTTTGGTAAAATATTATAACTTGTAGCGCTAGCCTTAGGTTCGCAAACTATATCGCTCCAAATTCTGTATGTTTTTCCTTTTTTTAGTTCCGGTAATTTAAATACCCATTGAGTTTGATATTTAACGACAAGCGGCGAACTTTTAAGAGAGGCCTTAACTACTGTAGAAGGAATTTTGTCGGATTGTTTAATAATTGTCCCGGTAGTGGTATCTCCTTCTGTCATGTAAAATTTTTCAAAAGTTACTTTTGCATCATTATTATCGTTCCCTACTATTTTTGAATTTGATGTTATAGTAACCATTTCTCCCGACATTAAACCGGAATAAGTAATTCCATCGCAGGTACAAGAAGCGGGGGCACAAATGTTATCAACTATATTACATCCTGTGCATATATCTCTTGACGAGGCACAATCCGCAGGAGTAGTACATGCAGTTCCACAAGCAGGCGGAGCGGTACAAACATTATTTATACAAGTAGTACAGCCATTTATTGCGCCATTACAATCCGGAGGGGTATTACATGGAGTTCCGCAAGCAGGCGGAATTGCACAAACCCCGTTTGGACAGGCAGTACAACCTCCCTGCGCACCATTGCACTGTGCAGGAGTCGTGCATGGATTTCCACAAGCAGGTGGAGGGACAGTGGTAGCCGGTGGATTCGTCGCCGGTGGATTAGTCGCCGGTGGATTGGTCGCAGGAGGAGTTGCTACGCAAACACCACTTGCATTACAGTAATCACAGCCTGCATTACGGGCAACACAATCCGGAGATCCGGTACATGGAGTGTTGCAGGCAGGAGGAGGAACAGCACAAACATTATTTACACAAGTGGTACAACCATCTCTTGCAGTGGTACAATCTGCGGGAGTAATACATGCAGTTCCACAAGCAGGAGGAGGAGTGGTAGATCCACAAGCACTTGGAAGACATTTTCCTGTACTGTATATAGGACTAGAGCTTGTTACCTCGGGTATGTTTGATGCATCACAAGCACAATCCGTGGCATAACCTCCAAAACTATCTGTTGTTGGCGTATCTCTTGGCGTCCTGGTATCCAATCCGCTTGAATCGGTTGTCCAGCTAGAAAAACAGTATTTATACTTGTCACTACATCTTGAAAAAGCCCCAGTAATAGGACCTGTATCAGCTTTGTAACAGCACCAAGAACTCCCTCCTCCCGGAAAACATTGAGAAGGAGTGGAACTAGGGGGACCAAAATTAAAACAGCTATCTTGCGAAGCTCCCGCATATTTTGCGGGACTTTGTGGAGTACAAGTTGTCGAACCGTTATCTTGCGGGCCTCCGCAACAATAATTACCACCGCTATTTGTAATCGGGGTCCAGCTATTATTATTTTTTTGACAAGCACATGACCATTCATTAGTTATTTTAGTAACCTGTGTATAAGTTGGATCTGACGAAGAAACTGTTGCTGTAGTTACACCATCTCCTGTACAACTACAATCAAGACCATAATGATCTAATGTTGTACAACCCGATCCTGTAAAAAATACACGGGCATGAATATATTTATTGCTACACCTAGGGGTACACGCAGTTGAAGGTGCGGATGGAGTTGTTGCGGTAGATCCACCACCGGGTGAAGTTGTTTGAGGCCCACCACCGGGTGAAGTTGTTGAAGGAGATGTTCCCACACGTAAACAACATTGATAATCAGCAGTACCGGGGCATTGATTAGTTAACCAATTCCCTGATACACATTGGTTAGGAGTACCATCTTTAAGTTTGCAATATCCACCCGGTCCGTTATATTTTAAACACCCTAAACAATTCGTATTATCACATGGACAATACCATGTGGCACCAGTAATACCAGAAATTACGCCAAAAACACACTCTCCTCCTTTTGCCCGACATAAATTGTTACATTCATTTTGAGCGACATTGCTACATGTTCCAGCACCATTTCCTGTTGTAATCGAGCATGTCATGCCTGGTACACATTTTTCTGCAGGAAGTGCAGGACGACCCCTGCATGTCGTGGTACTTGTACCTACTATTTCAGCTCCTACTTCCTGTTCAATGTTTTGTAAAAAAATCACAGACAATAGGAAAAAAGAAACAATAAAAACAATTGCTTTTGTATATTTTTTCATTTTAATTCTTTTATTAACTCCGAAGATCCTCCAAATCTTCTTAGATAAACCTTGTGAATTACAGATACTCCACTGCTATCTTTTTTTACAATTTGTTTGGCAGTATCTTCCAAAAGCCCTCTAAATCCTATTACATCTCCTGTTTTAATTGCTTTTTGGGAATCTTCTTTGGGATTTGTTTCAAAAACTAAAAAATAATATCCGCTTGCGTCAAAACCGGTTTTAGTGGTAGGTCCATAATTCATGTCCTCTACTAAAAAGAGTGTTTTGACATTTCTATTATCAACAAAATTAAATGCGGAATCATCGAAAGTAATTCTTCCTTTATATGATTTTTTCGTTTGGGGATTTTCCAAGAGAATGTAAACATCTTTTGAATTGGCAATTGTTTCCCATCCTTTAAAAACTCCCAATCCAAACACAATGTTTTGCGGATTTTGCTCCAAGTTAGCCATGGCGACAGAATCCTGAAAAGTTGTTGTGGAATCCCTGCTATTATCTGCAATAATACTTCTGCCTGTAGTATCATTTTTATTTCCGTTCCAAGAAACCTTATATCCTGCTTTTTCTACGGCTTCCTCTACCGAAACCATTTTTTTAGTGTTATCCGCAGTTTTTTCCGAAGTTTTTGATTCCGGCTGAAAGATAACCCACACTATTAACAATAGAGTAATTATTAAAAAGGCAGAGATAAATAGATAAATTGGCTTAAAAAAAGTTTTTTTAGTGAAAACAGGATCAGTATTAACTTTAACCTTTTCTGTTGACTCCTGATTTATATTTTCCATTTAAAATTAAAGTAAGAATAAAAAAGAAAAACCAATTATAGCTACTACAACACCCGCAAAACCAAACCAGACAAAATTATTGCTACCTGTAGGAGGCAATGGTGCACTTGGAATAGTTGTTGTCGTTGTTGTAGTCGTGGTAGTTGTTGTCGTTGTTGCCACATCCGTGTTACACAAGAGAGTGCTTGTTCCGGCTACTCCTGTGCCGCATGCATTAACCGCGGAAACATCACACCTGTAAGTATCTGTAGTTGCTACGGGGAAAGCCGAGCTTGTTGAAGTATTCGATTGCTGATCTAAAACAATCGTATTTGTTGTAACGGCAGTAACTTTTACATTATATCCCGTTACGCCTGTTAAAGTGTCCCAAGCGCATCTCCCCTGTGTGTAATTACAAGTACCGTTATCGCAGTTAGGAAAAGTAATAACAACATTTGTAACTTGCGTAGGAACCGCGCATTGAGCATGCACCAAAGGAACAGGCGATGTTATTAATTTACTAAAAATTAAAAACATAACCAATACTATTGGTATTCCTAGGCTTAACTTTCTCAATCCATTCATTACTCTTCTTTTATATTAAACATTCTATAGTAAAACGTCAAATATTTAGGTTCAAAATATTTAAAACAATATTAGCTAAACGGTTAGAAGTATCCTTCGCTTTCGATTTTAAACTATCGCGGAATTGTTTAAAGATTAAAATCCGTGGAATAATAGAGAAAATTAGAATCTGTTTTATTGCTAATTGATAAATTTTTTTAAAATATTTGCAGAATTTTCCATTAATCGCTTTTCTTCATCTGATAATGGGATTTCCAATATTTTTTCCATTCCTTTCCTACCCAATTCACAAGGGACGCTTAAAGAAACTCCTTTTTGTCCATACTCTCCATCTAAAGGAATTGAAACGGGAAAAATCCGTTTTGCGTCTTCCAAAACCGCATGAGTAAGCTGGCTTATAACCACTCCAATTGCATAATACGTGGCTCCTTTTGTGGCAATTATTGTTTTAGCCGCATCTCTTGTTTTTATAAAACACTCCTGGATTTGTTCCTTGCTAATTCCTTTCATGTTAATCAGAGATTGTCCTCCAACGTCTGCTGTAGAGATTACGGGAAACGAACTGTCGCCGTGCTCTCCTAAAACATAAGCGTGAATGTTTTTAGGATTTATACTAAGAAGCTCAGAAAGATAAAATCTAAACCTGGCAGAATCAAGGCTTGTTCCAGTCCCAAATACTCTTCCTTTTGGTAAGTTTAAAAGCCTACTGGCTTTGTAGGTTAAAGCATCCACAGGATTTGAAACAATAATTACCACGCTTTCGGGAGACAGCTTTACCACTCCGGGCAAAGTTGCCTCAAGTATTTCGGCGTTACTTTTTAAAAGATCAAGTCTTGACTGTCCGGACACCTGGGCAACTCCTGAAGTAAAAATAATAACATCGCTGTCTTTTGTATCTTCGTAGGACTGCGCCGCGACAATCTTTGTTGTAGCTAAAAACGCCAGGCTGTGCTGAAAATCAAGTTGTTCTCCCATCATTTTATTTTTATCACGATCTAAAAGAACTATTTCCCTTGCGGTTTCCCTAAGCAACATTGCAAAAGCAGCGCTTGTACCAACATGTCCTCCACCGATAATGGTAACTTTACTTCCCATATAACCTATTATACATAAATCAGTTTCCGGTTTGTTTTTAAGGCTAATTTGCTCCCGCTGTTTGATATGTTTAGAAATAAAAAACCCTGCATAAAGCAGGGCTTTTCTATCTTACTTTGTTAACCCCGATTTAATCGGAGTCAATTTTATTAGGCAAGTTTTACATTTTTTGCACTTGGACCCTTTTCGCCATCCACAACATCAAATGTAACTGCTGCTCCTATTTGAAGTTCATCAAAAGTAACACCACTTAAATCATTAGAATGAAAGAAAAGATCTTTTGCTTCTCCATCGCGAGCAATAAATCCAAATCCTCTATCTGTTTTCGTTTTAATTGTTCCGTTCATAATATTTTGATAGATTTATTAATTAAATCTATATCGTACCTCCTTTCATATTTTATATTATACTATTTTAAATAAAAAATATCGAGTTTTTTGTATAGGTTACGGAGTTATTAGACAATCCTTCTTTTAGAATGAGGTAGTCTATT
>Ga0051987_10001194_pt1 | contig 13492 bp, 13 predicted proteins | sample CryGey08umfilter_2_FD_58083 | JGI IMG/M metagenome (GOLD analysis project Ga0051987, IMG submission 58083) | Groundwater microbial communities from aquifer in Utah, USA - Crystal Geyser 4/10/14 0.8 um filter | ecosystem: Environmental > Aquatic > Deep subsurface > Groundwater | place: USA: Utah... | reverse complement strand
GTGTTTTCTCTATTTGCAGGATTTTATTACTGGATTAGCAAAATGTCTGGCTATCAATACCGTGAATCTTTAGGAAAAATACATTTTTGGTTAACATTTATCGGTGTTAACTTGTTGTTTTTACCCCAGCACTTCTTAGGGTTAGCAGGCATGCCAAGACGTGTACCAGATTATCCAGATGCTTATGCCGGCTGGAACAAAGTATCATCACTTGGTGGCGCACTTTCAGGCTTTGCTGCACTTTTCTTTATTTATGTAATTTTTATAATTTTTTGGGATAAGAAAAAAGCAGCAGGCAATCCTTGGGGAGAAAGTGCAGATACTTTGGAATGGACATTACCATCCCCGGCCCCATTTCATTGTTTTGAAACACCCCCCGTTATCAAATGATATCTAAAGTTTACACAGTTGCCTTTGAAGGCGTTAGCGCAAATGTCGTTACGGTCGAAACACAGTTTTCACCGGGTCTGCCTAGTTTTTCTATCGTGGGGCTTGCCAACAAGGCCGTTAGCGAATCAAAAGAACGTATACGTGCATGTTTTCAAACCTTAGGGTTCTCTCTACCCTGCCAGCGTATTACGGTAAATTTAGCGCCAGCTGATTTACAAAAAGAAGGAAGTCATTACGATTTACCCATAGCACTAGGCTTAATGTCAGCCCTTGGTATTGTTGACAGGTTTGAATTAGAAAAATATATCGTTTTAGGTGAAATTAGACTAGACGGCAACATAGCAGCCGTCAATGGCGTATTACCAGCGGCCATAAAAGCTGGTGAAAACAATCAAGGTATCATCATACCAAAAGCGTGTGCAAAAGAGGCTGCATGGGCAGGAGAAATTCCCATTCTTGCTGCAGATAACATCATTAAAATTGTCAATCACTTTAAAGGAAAACAAGTTTTAAGCCAACCACAGCCTGTAAAAATGTTAGTACGTGATACAAAACATGGTGATTTTCAGGAAATAAAAGGCCAAGCACAAGCAAAACGCGCTGTAGAAATTGCGGCCGCTGGTGGACATAATCTTCTTTTAATCGGACCGCCAGGTTCTGGAAAATCAATGTTAGCAGCAAGACTGCCGTCAATTTTACCAGATCTTAGTCCCCGTGAGGCCTTAGAAGTTACCATGCTTCACAGTTTATGTGGAATTGTACCTGAAAGCGGCCTTGTAACAGCAAGACCATACCGGGCGCCACACCACTCTGCATCACTCCCTGCTATGGTTGGCGGTGGGTCAAAAGCAAAACCGGGGGAAATTTCTTTAAGCCATCATGGTGTTTTATTTTTGGATGAAATGCCCGAATTTAACAGACAAACTTTAGAAGCTTTACGGCAACCACTAGAAACAAACGAAATTGCCGTTGCACGCGTTAACAAGCACATAACCTACCCGGCTAACATACAATTAATAGCTGCAATGAACCCCTGCCGTTGTGGCTTTTATGGGCAAGAGGAAAAACAGTGCCACCGTGCGCCAACCTGTGCAAAAGACTATCAGTCAAAGATTTCAGGCCCCCTTCTTGATAGATTTGATATTATTTTAAATGTACAGCCCGTCAAAGCAGAAGACCTTAAAAACCCCAACATCATTTGCGGAGACTCAAGCAAAATAATAGCAGAGCGCGTCACCATGGCAAGAGCGCTTCAAAACACGCGAAACAAAACTTCACCAGATGCATCACCTGGTGTTCTTAATAGCAATCTTGACGGTAAGAATCTATATGAACAGTTAAAATTAACACCCAATGCCAAAATAATACTGGATAAAGCATTAGATAAGTTAGGTTTGTCTGCGCGTGCTTATCACCGCATCATGCGTGTTTCCCGCACTATAGCAGATTTAGATCAATCAGAAAACACTGATCATCCACACGTAGCCGAAGCCCTAAGCTATAGGCAAATGATTATAGGCCGTTAACATTATGAATAATGCAATTGTTTTTTAGGTGCTATCTTCAAAATCAAGAACAATCCTGCGCTTTGTTATGCAGGTAAAGCACATAAATTTTACCTATACTTATTCTATATGACAAGAAAGACTTTCAAATTGGGGGCGCATCTAATCTAAGCTTTGTCTTGATCATTCATTCAATAGCTTAGAAAAACAGTTAGATCATAATGCGGTTTAACGCTGGCAATCCTTACCCAAAGCCACTTCTTAATTTAGCCAAAATAAGCCCCTATGAGCTGTTTAGGATTTTCTACGATAAACAGTCGTTAAACAGATGCTAAAACCGACCACAACCATTGGTAGGGTGAGAATTTGACCGTAAGACAACACATATTGACCCAATAACGTGAATTCGCCATCACTAGGTTCCCGCACATATTCAATCATGAACCGTACAACGCCATAAACAATAAAGAACATACCATATATGAAACCATTTAAGCGAAATTTTACTGCATAAGGAAACAATAATCGCAGCACAGAAAATAAAAATATACCTTCAAAAAATGCTTCATAAAGCTGACTTGGGTGCCGTGGATATACGTGACCTGGAAAAATAACACCCCATTTTGAATCTGTAATACGACCGACGAGTTCGGCATTTATAAAATTGGCAATACGGACAAAAAACAATCCAACAGGCACAACGAGAGAAATAAGATCTGCTACAATATTAAAAGAAATTTTATGGCGTTTACCATACAAATAACAAGCAACAATGCATCCCGCTAATCCACCGTGAAAAGCCATGCCCCCTTCCCATGTTTTAAAAATAGAAAGCGGACTTTGTATCATACGATCAAAATCATAAAAAACCATATGCCCAAGGCGACCACCCAAAATGATACCAATAATACCGTACGTCAACATATTATCAAAATGACTATTATCAATTTGTTGAAGGGAATCGCTATAGTACTTTGTATTATAGAACTTCACCAAAAATAGCCCAGTGATAAAGGCTATAAAATAAGATATGCCGTACCAACGAACAGGCCAACTAAAAATATAAAAAGCTATCGGGTCAATATTTGGAAATGTAAATAACATAAATACAATCTGTGTGTTGCGCGCGGTTTAAAATTTTTAGTAGATTCTGCTAAATGGATGTAGAGAAACAAAACGATTGTCTGATGGGCCTCCGCAAGCTACCACAAAATTCACGCCTCCGCCTCCTCCACCACAAAGCTGCAATCTCCCCGTATCCTAAAAACCGTTAATTTTTGGTTAATAAGTTACGGCGTATAGACAGTTTAACATCTTACGCAAAGTGTGTATACTTAGCTTGAATTCAAAGCTTTATGTATACTCAATATAGGATCGAGGGCATTATTCCCACAGAACTGTAGGTATGATTGCCGCCAAGGAATCACAAATAATTCCTCCTCCACCAAATCAGTGGCCCTCTAATTTAAATGTAGCAACATAAGATTAATATTTAATGAATATTTGAACATATCATCCTATCAAGAAATATACATTTTTTAATTTTAAGAAAATTTTAATATTTAACTAGTAAAATAAATTTAAGACCACAATAAATGGGTTATTACACGTAATGAAACCAATATACTTTAAATTTTTAATACTGCTTATTGGAATTTTTGTATCAAACGCACATTTGCATGCTGAAGACTACCCATCAGGAAACACCACAGAAGCAGAAAATAGCGATAAATCCCCACAAGAAAGCATTAAGACTCCATATCCAGAGGATAATAGCAAGGATATGACGCCACCCAAAGGAGAAACATTAACGGCGGCACAACGAGAAATTTTAGAGGCAGCACAAGCTAGAAATCAGGCATTAAAAAGGCGCGCAACAATAGAATTTTCACGCCATCCGCCCAAAACTTCAGCTAACTTGGTAATGCCAAAACTTCCTAAATTTATTAAAAATATACCAAGCGTCCGCCAAAAAAAAAGTAAAGAAAAAAAGAATTTAAGCCCACCTAAAATAAAATCAAAAACGCGATACAACAACAATATAGAAACAAAAAAAACACTGCCACTATCAAATAGAAAATGTCATGTTGTTTGTGGTCAATATAGTAATTATATTTATGCGACCTTAATTTCCAGTATTGCCCAGTCATCAAGCGTGATGAGCGATGAAATTATACAAAATGTAACAAAATTTACAGGTGGTCAAATAAAAAATAAAACGCAGTGTACTGCTGAAGCGCTAACGCCTCATTTATCTGGGAAAAATGAATTATACTCTAAAAATCGTTTTTTTCCTGGCATGCCAAGACCTAGGCTATTTCATCGTGTTTGTAAAAAACAATGTTTAAGTGGCAAAAATGGTATTATTTATAAAAAATCTAACCCAATTATTATAGAGCTGATAAAACAGTATGACTTTAAGCATGGTGAAAAAGAAGATAAAGCACTAGCAATTATTGCTGCAAGTGGTAACGGTGGCTTTTAAGCTGAAATAGCAAAACCTACGCCAAGCAAAAAAAAGAAACAAAAATTCCACCAACCTGCCGCGAAGAAATCAGTAAAACATCTACCTTAGCCTCGCTCAAAACGTTCTCAATATTTCTGTCAGACTCAGCATAAAAAACAGTATGAGCATCGGCAGCACCTTGCCGTTTTAAACTTAATATTACACCTAAATAAAGATCTGTCCGTTTAAAGGGGGGGTCAAGAAAAACTAAATGAAAGTACTGTTTTGTCGTGATTTTAGATACATCATTACAAACTAAACTGATATCAATTTCTTCCAAGTTCTTAATAGTGGATTGAATATTTTTAAGCAAAACCTGCGCAACACTTTTAGCTTTTTCAACAAACAAACATTTTTCAGCCCCCCTAGATAACGCCTCTAGCCCTAAAGCGCCACTGCCAGCAAAAGCATCTAAAACAGATAAACCAACAAAACCGTTCTCTAATATAGAATGCTCTAACATATTAAAAACAGCTTGTCGCACTTTATCTGATGTGGGGCGGGTTAATAACCGATCAGGTTCCAGCAAACGTAACCCCTTATATTTTCCTGAAATAATACGCATTTTTATGTTTAAACAACAGAATAAAAGGTATTACTCTCATCTTCTATCGTTAAAAGACTAAGAATGGTATTAAAAATTTTTTCTGGTGTAATAACATTATGGTCATTCTTCAAATCATTCAACTCCTTAAGATAAATTGGATGATATTGAAGTTTAGGACTTAACAAACCAAAATTATTTAAAACGCGCAAAACATGTGAAGATAACCCTCCTGATGCATTTTCTTCAACAGACACAATCAAATCATGTTCATTGGAAAGGTTAACCAACATACGCTCATCAAGTGGTTTTAAAAATCGGGCGTCAGCAACTGTTGTACTTACCCCTTTGGCCTCTAAAAGTTCAGAAGCCTCTAAGCAATCCTGCAAAACATTACCATAAGATAAAAGTGCAACTTTATCGCCCTTTTTAATTATATTTCCAAGACCTAATTCAACTGGTTTTTTAATATCTAACGATAAAGATAGTTCCCGTGACAACCTTATGACACAAGGAGACGTCAAATCTTTTGCCGAAAACTGAATCATAGATTCAATATCTTCTTGAGAACCGGGCGACATCAGCACCAAATTAGACAAACTGCCTAAAAATGTAGAATCAAAAAATCCAGCATGCTGAGATGAATGGAATAAAATACTACTATGATCAATAATAAAACGCACAGGGTAACTTTGAACGCAAGCATCAACCAAAGCTTGGTCTAAAACGCGCTGCAACATATTTGAATATAAAATGACATAAGGCTTAAATCCCTGTGTTGCCAGCGTACATGCCAAAGATATTGCATGACCTTCAGACACGCCCGCATCTATATAGCGCTCTGGAAACAAATCTTTAAACGCTAGAAATGGGGAGCTATAGTTTGCCATTGAAAGCGAAACAACAACAATCTTAGGGTCAAGATGTGCTACTTCAATAAGCGATTTACATGCAAAAAATGGTGGTTCTTTATCTGTTTTTTTATTTTGAAAATGATGAAGGGCTCTATCAAAATGCAAAATATTATTCGAATAATTTGCATCCGCTTCAGCAGGTGGGTGTCCCTTACCTTTTTTTGTTTTTATGTGCAAAAAGAAAGGGGTTTGCTCTTTAGAATTTTTAATGTCTTTAAAAATACGGATTAATTCCTCTATATTATGCCCATCAACAGGACCAATATAATTAAAACCTAAGTCTTCAAACAAACAAGGTTGATCTGTAAAATGTTTACTATGAAGTTGTTTTAAATAGTAACCAAATGCCCCCCCATAATTATCAATACTGTCAACATTGTCATTAAGAATCACCAACATTTTGGCAGCAATACTGCCAGCATGATTCATGGCCTCAAACGCCTGACCACTTGACATGGACATATCGCCCACAACACTAACAATATCATAACTTCTCTTTTTCATATCCCGGCTAACAGCATGCCCAACAGCTTTTGACAATACACAAGCCGGCTTTGCAGAAGAAACCGGATCGGGGTCTACGATACCAGTTTTTTCCACTAAGATTTTATACGATTTTTTTTGATGGCCAATATCCCACAATACCTTATCTTGATGCTCGTTAAACACGTAATTTAAAGCTATTGACAGTTCAACCACCCCTAAAGATGATCCAAGAAAATGTGATTTTTCTGCAACAATAATACGACGTATTTCGCATGCTAAATCTTCCAACTCTGGAATCATTAACTGTTTCAGACTTTTAATAGAGTTTATTTTATCTAGATAAGGCGTGCTGTACATAAAAAAGCTCTTAAATCGGTGTTATTTTTGCAAAAGGATTAATGATTTTTGTAATATGTCTCTATGAAAAACATTGTTATTTTTTTGTTTTTCAAAAAATAACCTCAAATCGGTCGTCAGCACCTTAGAAAAATATTGTAGCGATTCATTTTCAAAACGCTGTACCATATTTGAATAAGTTGTATCAATTTGGGAAAGGTGATTCTGCGATAAAATTTCCATATCTTTTATATAAACATTTTTTATGTTTTCTGCATGTTCTAAAGAAGTTTCATGAATTTTTTTCAAGTCATCTTTAAAGATTGCATGATTAGATACGACTAATTCTAACTCATTCTGTAAATCTAACTTCTTAGTTTCTACAATGTTAAATTGTTTTTTTATCTTTGCGATATCTTCTCTTAAAATTTTAGAAATATCAGGCCATATTTTTCTATATCCAACATATAAAAAAATTATAAAGCTTAAAAGAATAAAAAAGTAGGTATTATTTAACATGGGCGCTACCATTAGATGTAATTTCCTGCTGAATTATACTTAAGTAGTTTTCTACATTTTGTGCATATTCTGCTTTCGCGGCGATGGTCTTTTTTGTCAATAGACGTTCAAACGAAGCAACTTTATCATTCATTTTTTCATCTAAAGAATCGACATACTGTTTTTTTTCAACTTCAAGATCTTTTTTTACAGTCAACAAAAAGTTATGCGCTTTTTCTTCTGCTATCTGAATCTCTTCTTGTCGTTTTACTTTAATATCACTCAATTGTTTTTCTAACGCACGTATTGCTTCTTTTTCTTTATCTAAGAAATTTTTTCTATGTTTGAAAATGATTTCAATTCTTGGAAGCAAAACAAACCGCACAAAGCAAACAAGCGCAAAACCAGAAACAAATAACCAAAAAATTTGACTTGAAAAAGTTGAATAATCAAACTGTGGCATATATCAAAAACTTATTTAAAAAGAATTAACAAAGACACGATAAAGGCTAACAAAGCCACAGATTCTGTTAACGCAAAACCTAAAATAGCTTTTGAGAACAGCTCCTTACTAGCTTCTGGGTTACGCGAAATACCAGTTAGTAAACTGGAAAAAATATTACCAAGCCCAATACCAACACCCAAAAGGGCAAATACTGCAAGTCCTGCACCGATCATTTTTGCTGCTTCAACGTCCATAATTCATACTCCAATTCTTGTTTAAATACTAATGTAATTTCAGCGCATCGTTTAAATAAATGCATGATAAAATCGTAAAAACATACGCTTGCAGTAATGCTACTACAACTTCAAAAAAAGTTACAGCTGTATTTACAATCAAAGGCAAAATAGAAAGCGGCAAAAAAGCTGTTCCAGCAATCATCACTGCAAAGGATGCAAAAATTTTTATCATAACGTGCCCTGCAACCATATTGGCAAACAACCGAATTGCCAAACTAACAGGACGCATAAAATAGGATAAAATCTCAACAGGCACCAAAATTGGCACAACATAAAATGGCACACCATCAGGTAAAAACAACCTAAAAAATTTAAAGCCATGCTTTATAAGCCCAATAATTGTGACAGACACAAATACCGTTAAAGCTAAAGTACCCGTTACAACAAGCTGGCTTGTTGATGTAAAGGCACCGGGTACCAAACCCAACAAGTTAGAGAAGAGAACGAAAATAAACAAACTAAATATATAGGGGAAGTATTTAAGCCCCTCTTCGCCACAAAATTCTTGTAGCAGGCTATTTAAAAACGTATACGCATTTTCAACAAGAGATTGCATTTTTGTTGGCACAAGAGAGCGAGATCTTGTTGCCATCAAGCTAAGAATACAAAACAAGCCAACACTTAACACCATAAATAATGACGCGTTCGTGACAGATATATCTATCCCTAAAAAGCTTAAAGGGATATACGTTTTCACTTGAAATTGATTTAGCGGATCCATATTTCCAGATCAATAAAAATCACTTACACACATGTTACCGCGCAAACTTAATACACGCAAGAAGTAAAATAGTTTTTACAGCCACCAAGCAAAAAAATAAAAAAGATATACCCTAAACGGCGGGGACGACCGTGCCCACATTATTTATAAGATCGCCAAGAACACCCTTCACCGAAAACAGCTGTATGCAGGCATTTTTCTACTTTATAATTCCTTACGCATTACTGAAATAAAGAAGCCATCCGTTTTATGATCCAACGGTGTTAACTGAAGGCCTTCAGCATCTTGTTTTTGCTTAAGCTTCTCGATCACTTCAGGATGCTTTTCACCAACAGGTTCAATACTAAATTCTGGATTATTATCTAAAAATTTTCTAATTTGATCGTGGTTTTCAGCACGCCATATAGAACATGTTGCATACACAAACAACCCGCCTGGGCGAATATATTTTTTAGCTGTTTCTAAAATATCTTGCTGCTTTACAAGAAGTTCTTTTAAATCTTTTGGCTTAAAAGTTATTTTAAGATCTGGGTTTCGACGCCAAGTTCCAGAACCTGAACACGGAACATCAATCAATACACAATCAAAATAATTGTGATGACGTTTCCACCATTTTTTATCATCCAGCTCTTTTGCTTGAACATTATGAACACCTGCACGCCTGTAGCGTTTGACGCCTTGTTTTAAGCGCCATGGCAACAAATCTGTTGCGACCAATCTGCCCTTATTTTGCATCATTGCAGACATTAAAAGTGTTTTACCACCTGCACCTGCACAATAATCAAGAACATTTTCACCAGGTTTTACATTAGCAAATAAAGATACAAGTTGTGCACCTTCATCTTGAACTTCGATGATGCCCTTTTTCCAAATAGACATTTCTTGTAGCGGAATTCTATTTTTAAGACGCATACCAAATGGGCTTAAGTCCGTTGCCTCAGCCGCAATACCGTTGCGTTTAAATGTATCTAACACTTCTTCGCGATTACCATTGAATGGGTTTACCCGAATATCGAAAGGCGCCTGCTCGTGTAGCGCTTTTAAATGGTCATCTAAATTACCAGGTAAATCTTGAAAATAGGGAGCAAACCACTTTGGAATGATGATTTGATTTTCAGCAAAAACAGAAAGTGCTTTTTCTATGATGGTTTTTTCATGTTCGTTTGGAAGTTTTATGCCATAACGCTGTGAATAAGGTCTGGGGTCATTGGCAAAATCATCTTTCATCACATCAAAATGCAATCCGTTCTTAAACCCCCAATACGTAAGGGTTAATAATCTGGGCGTTAACGCACCCTTTAGGGCATTGGCGTAACCATGGTAAAAGCGCAAAATTTCAAAAAAAGAATCACCAAGGTATTTGCGATCATGCGACCCCATGAAACGGCGTTCCCGGCAGTAGTTTACAAAGATGTTATCTGCAGGTGCCTTATTCTCAGCATCTAAAATATAGGTTAGTAATTCTTCTATAGACCGCAGTCTTGCACTTTGTTTCATTGCTTCTACTCACATTACGAATACCGTATTGTAGCATTTTATTTAATATTGTGGTGGTAAAAGTTTTAGAGTGTCTAAAAATGACCATCCTTTTAACTGGATGGCCAACTTGAAATATGAGCGCACTCTCATCATCATTTATTTTACAGGAGTCAGAACACCTTGAAATACAGTATTACCTTCTTTAACTTCAGCTAGTTTTACAGGTGATTTTGCAAACATCTTATCTGGGTGTGTTAGCATAAATACTTTATCCGTTACTAAACGATCGCCTTCTTGCATAAATTTCACAAATACTAACTGACCCGCTTCATTTAAAGGAAGCGTAATAAAAGTACCAAAGTCACTCTTTTTCAACTCAACAAGGGCATCAATGCCACCTGTTTCACTCTTAAATACTGTATTTTTTAAACTGCCTTTATATCTTGAGCTTTGATTAGGTAATAATTCTATTTTTTCAATCTTACTTTCAGGCATGACAGCATCTGGTAAACTTTTCTGAATATCTTTAATTAAAATAAAGTTTATCTTTACCTTATTCTTCTTCAGTTCTTCTTCCTACTTGAATCGAATGGAATCGACGGTTGATTGAGTTTGTTTTATCTCTGCCCCTGTAAGTCCTGTAACTTGAGCAGCATTAATTGCATCGCGTTCTTCATCGCGCAATTTTTCTAAGCGTTTTTGCAAATCTAGATCCAATTGATCTGCAGGCATGGCACCAGCAAGACCACCGCGCTCACCGAAATTTTCTTGATCACGTAAAAAATCTGCGCGCCTTGCTAAAGAATCCTGCAACGCTTCTATTTGATCAAGCTCAATCCTTATCTCATGAACACGAAGATCTTGAGCCGACAAAGTATTGACCATGAATACACTACACCATGCTAATATATTTTTTTTCATTCTATTAATTCACTTGTAAAGTAAAGGCTACTTACATTATATGGGAGAAATTCGTTAACAATACGTTAATATTGGGCATTACACGCTAGCATGCTAAACTGCATATAATAATTATCAAAAAACATCATAGAATGCTGCACCCACTTCTTTATGAACAAGCAAACCAAAAGCATATTCCCTTTAAATTGGTTAGCAGCTATACACCGCAAGGTGACCAACCCAGCGCCATTAAAGAATTAGTAGAAGGTCTAAATGATAATATTCGTGATCAAGTTTTATTAGGGGTAACAGGTTCTGGCAAAACATTTACTATGGCCAACGTTATTGAAACCACACAACGCCCTGCCCTTATTATGGCCCCTAATAAAACACTAGCGGCGCAGCTGTACCAGGAAATGAAAACGTTTTTTCCTGAAAATGCAGTTGAGTACTTTGTATCATACTATGATTATTATCAACCAGAAGCTTATGTAGCCCGCTCAGACACTTATATAGAAAAAACAGCAGCAATTAATGAAGAAATTGATCGTATGCGACACAGTGCAACACGCGCATTGTTAACCAGGCGCGATGTTATTTTAGTTGCTAGTGTTTCGTGTATATACGGTATTGGCGGCGTTGAAGCCTACGCAGAAATGACCTACCCCTTAAAAGTTGGCGACCAAATCGGACCAGATGTCATAACCCGCAAATTAATAGACCTTCACTATACACGCAATGATCTTAATTTTACACGCGGTACATTTCGTAAAAAGGGCGATGTATTAGAAATATACCCCTCTCACAGTGAAAGCCGTTCATGGCGCCTCAGCTTTTTTGGTGATGAAATAGAATCAATTGCAGAGTATGATTCTTTAACAGGTGAAAAATTTGGTAAACTCGACACAATTCTAATTTTTGCAAATTCGCACTATGTAACACCTGGTCCAACACTACAACAAGCAATCAAACATATTCAAGCAGAGCGCATCGCCCGCTTAAAAGAATTTGAACAAGAAAAAAAACTTGTCGAGCATCAACGCCTTGATCAGCGGATTCAATTCGATCTGGAAATGATGGCATCAACTGGCACGTGTTCAGGTATTGAAAATTATTCACGTTATTTAACAGGACGTGCCCCTGGGGATCCACCGCCCACATTGTTTGAATACTTACCCAAAGATGCCCTATTATTTGTTGATGAATCCCACGTTGGGGTGCCGCAAATTAATGGCATGTTCAAGGGAGACAGAGCACGAAAAACCAATCTTGCAGAACATGGATTTAGGCTGCCATCTTGTTTAGATAATAGGCCTTTGAAATTTGAAGAATGGAACAAAATGCGGCCACAAACTGTTTTTGTAACAGCAACCCCAGGCCCATTTGAATTAAATCAAACTCAAGGAGTGTTTACAGAACAAGTTATCCGTCCAACAGGCCTTGTTGATCCTTACTACAGTATTCGCCCATGCGAAAATCAAATTGACGACCTCATGCATGAATGCCGAAAAACAATTCAAAAAGGATTTCGCATTTTAGTCACAACACTTACAAAAAAAATGGCAGAAGCACTGACCGAATATTTAATAGAATCTGGTCTTAAAGTGGAATACATGCACTCTGACATTGACACATTACAACGCATTGAAATTATCCGTGGGTTAAGGGCAGGAGAACATGATATTTTAATTGGTATCAATTTATTAAGGGAGGGATTAGATATTCCCGAGTGCGGCTTAGTTGCCATTTTAGATGCTGATAAAGAAGGTTTTTTAAGATCAAAAACATCATTAATACAAACAATAGGTCGCGCTGCACGAAATTCTGAAAGCCATGTCATTTTATATGCAGATCATAAAACAGGCTCAATGACAGAAGCCTTATTAGAAACGGATAGACGGCGCACAAAACAACAAGAACACAATAAAAAACATAATATTACACCACAAACTGTAAAACGCACACTTGAGAAAGTATCTGCTGAACATGCATCAACACCTACTAAACTGACCAGCGGTCTTATTGATAGAAAATCAGGGGCACTGAAATCTGCAAAAATGCTAGAGAAGGAAAAAGTAATCTTCATTAAGAAAATGGAAAAACACGCAGAAAATCTTGAATTCGAAGAAGCAGCAAAATGCCGTGATAAAATTAAAAAAATTGATGATATTTTACTAGCATAAACAAAAATAGATTTCAATTTACCTGACTGTATGAACCATTTTTGCCATAAGATAAACGCCCCTAAGACGCTTATAAAATACAGTTTGATTATATTAAAAGTCTTGATTGCAATGACTTTTCTGAACGACCTTTAAAAATTTTATATATTTCAAAATAACGCTTGCACCACAATACAAAATATATTATAATTTACTTACTGTTTAGCGCCCGTAGCTCAATTGGATAGAGCGTCAGACTACGGATCTGAAGGTTAGGAGTTCGACTCTCTTCGGGCGCACCACTTATTTA
>Ga0051987_10001192_pt1 | contig 13495 bp, 11 predicted proteins | sample CryGey08umfilter_2_FD_58083 | JGI IMG/M metagenome (GOLD analysis project Ga0051987, IMG submission 58083) | Groundwater microbial communities from aquifer in Utah, USA - Crystal Geyser 4/10/14 0.8 um filter | ecosystem: Environmental > Aquatic > Deep subsurface > Groundwater | place: USA: Utah... | reverse complement strand
GAGATTAGGCGCAAGTTTGACGAGATCATCGCTTTCGCCGAGGTGGAGAAATTTATCGATACACCAGTTAAGCATTATTCATCTGGGATGTATGTGAGACTTGCCTTTGCCGTAGCTGCTCATTTAGAGCCTGAGATATTACTAGTCGATGAAGTACTTTCCGTAGGGGATGTATCATTCCAGAAGAAATGCTTAGGCAAAATGGAAGATATCGGTCAGGCAGGTCGTACAATTTTATTTGTTAGCCATGATCTTGAGGCAATACGAAGAATTTGCACCAAAGCAATTCTGTTAGAAAAAGGTCAGATTACCTTTTCCGGTGATATAGACAAGACGATCCAGTTGTATCTCGAGAGTGTCAGAAGCAAAACTACAAGCAACTTAGCAAAAACTTCACGGCGTGGTAATGGCAAAGCCAAGTTTACTAAGTTATTTTTAACGGATTTATCAGACAAAAAAATTATCACGCCTATAGAGGGAGAACCATTCAAAATTAATCTAGAACTTACCGTCAGAGAGGTTATCAAGCCCAATATTATTAGTATAACCTTTGTTGATCAAAGTGGGCAAGACCTACTAACAACTTTTATGCACGATAATTTAACCATGACAAAGTTAAAACCAGGTAAATATCACTTTTCGATTATATGTAACCCAAATCCCTTTATTCAAGGATTTGTTAATCTTCGCCTTGCCTGCTTAGGTGACAACTTTTTAGAGTATGACCATGTACATGAAGCTTATGTTTTCGAAGTAAAGCAAGCTGAAGAAACCAGTTCTCATGGTCTGATTAAACGACCAGGAGTCTTTAATGTACCTTTTACATGGGAATCATATGTCAGCTAAGAAGAATATTCAACTAAACATTGCCATAGTTGGTCTTGGTACCATAGCAAAACAGGCCCACCTACCCACGTTAATTGCCACTGCCACCAATATTAAGCAAATTATTGATCCAAATCCTGATATAGCTGCAATCGTAAGATCACTACCAGGTCAGATTGACTATAGTCAAAGTATTGAAGAAATTTTACCTTCAATCAATGTAGCTCTTGTTACATCTCCCAGCGCGCTACATTACACCCAGGTTGGAGCCTTACTCACTAAAGGGTTGCACGTATTTTGTGAAAAACCCTTATCCTTAACCACCACACAGGCAAAGAAGCTAGCCAATCTTGCACGACAGAAAAGTCTAACCCTGCAGGTGGGATACTATCGCAGATTTCATGAATCTAGCCATCTAGTTCAACAACTCTTAAAAAGTGGTGAACTTGGTGCACTAATATCCTGCAAAATAGTTGCCGGTAGTTGTGAGACTAGTAGTACTCTACCTCCATCCATGTTTATAAAAGATTTATGTGGTGGAGGCGTTCTCATGGATTTTGGTGTACACGTCGTTGACCGATTATACTCATGGTTCGATCAGTTAATCTTGCAGGAATACTTTGATGATGAAAAAGGTGGCCTTGAAGCAAACTGTTTAATAAACATTCTAGGAATAAACGGCAAGTGTAAATCAAAAGTTTCCATTTCACTCAGTCGAACATGTGAACTAGGGTATTACTCGCTCCTAAAATTTGAGAAAGGTTGGATCAAAATAATGCACAACGAAGGAAATATAATTTACTTTAGTTTATCAACCAATAAATTGCTAGCCAAAGCAGCTCCTTTATTTCCCTACATAATAAGCCAAAACAAGTCTCATCTAAACTATTTTAGGCTTCAGTGGGATGAGTTTGTCAATCGTATCAATGGAGGTATAGAAATACTCTCTAGCTTGGATGATTCTATTAGAACAACCTCTTTTATAGAATTATGTTATAAGCAAAAGCAAATCCTAAATTTGCCCTGGGAAACGCTAATATGAAAATCGCTCTTTTTGGTGCTTCAGGGGAAATCGGTGGTTATCTCTATCAAGTGCTTACTAAACAAGGTCATACCGTAACCTCCTACATCCGCAACTCACCAGGCCCCATACTTTCCCGTCTAGTAACCCGTAATTGTAAATTGAATGATTATAGTGTGTCATCACTAGTCACCGCGTTAGCCAACATAGACGTAGTAGTTAACGCAGCTATTGATAAGACGCCAGGATTAGGAGCGGCTAAAACTATCGAAAGTAATTCCAATTTTGTGAACAATTTATTGGACGCGGCCGAAAAAGTTGGAGTTAAGAAGTTTGTCCACTTTAGTAGCATAGTGGTCTTACCTCCTCAGCTGGATGATGAAGTTCTTCAAAAAAGCACGCCTTCCTCCGAAAAAGATTGGTACACGCTTGCCAAGAAAAAGACTGAACAGATATGTCTGGAACATGCAACTAATAGTAAAATGAAAATCATCATACTCCGCCCCGGTATCGTTTATGGCGCGTATATGATGTGGTCGAGAATAGCATTTAGAAGGCTTTCTGAAACGGGAATCAGTTTGCCCGCCAAAAAAAGCACTTGTGCAGCAGTACACCCAGTCGATATTGCGCGTCTCGTAGGCAAAATTATTACCACCAAGCCTGTACCACAAATTATTTATGCCATCAACCCAGAAAAAATCAGCTGGTTTGACTACTATCAGGGTCATTCTGTAGGCACCTCAGAATTTTCCCAACACCCAGTCCTGATAAACGAAAAAGAACCTAAGACACAAGGACGACTAGATATTCTTAAAATAGTGGCCACAGAAATCCTCATTTGGATAAAAGATGCTCCATTTTGGAAATATCTAGTTCATTTACCATTTATTCTACCGGCTGGTTCTAAGGTTATGACAGCTCTGGTCTATAGCAAAACTATTGTTAACAAACCAGGCGATGAACCTAGTTACATCCCTTTAGATTTTGAACGTAACTTATACCTTAGTCATTTTAATACGCACAAAATTCAAACTGGCAAAACTATTGGTTTTAAATATAAAATCTCCTTTACAACAGGAGTTAAAAGCGCCAGTCTATGGTGGAAAGGTTTTTGAAATGTTCAATATATTTTCTAGTGATCATAAAAACAAAGCAGAATTAGATTTTTGGCAAGCTGAATTAGAGCTGTATATTCAGTGGTGTGACAGCAAAATTTCGCTTTACAAAACAAGGCCACCTAGCACATCACAAAAAATTGCAACCACCAGAGATAGGGCAAAAAACGCTGCGATGACCTGGAATAAAATTTTTCAAGAACGCAAATACTTAGTTGATTTAGATCTTAAACCTAATACTTTTTCAGGAATGAGGCTTTGTGACATTGGTGCTGGACCTCACCCAAGCTCACTTTGTTTTAATAAAGCCGAAATATACGGTGTCGATCATCTTATGAGAGAGTATTCAAATCTCGGTTATCCTATGGGTGAATATGATCATAGGTATCATTTCATTCAAAGTGACGCAGAAAAGATGCCATTTCCTAATAATTATTTTGACGCAATTATTAGCGTCAACGCCATAGATCACGTTGATGATCTCGCTAAAGCTTCACAGGAGATTAAGCGTGTATCTAAAAAACAAGTTAAATTCAGAATGCATGTTCATTATCATGCTAAAACAACTACCGAACCCTTAGAATTAAATGACCAGGTTTTTAAGAGCATGTTTTCATGGGTAACTAAGCTCCATAAAATCAATGAATCAAAGTACAAAGACATCGGAAGGACTCAGGCAGCGCCAGGAGAGTTATATGTTGTCTGGACAAACTTTTAATCCAATGGAGCAATCTCAACTTGTCACTGTTCTTATCCCAATGAAGAATGGGACGCTATACATTAAATCTTGCTTAAATAGTCTTAAGCGTCAAACCTATGAAAACTTAGAGATACTTATTGTAAACGATCACTCTACTGACGATAGTACCAATATTATACGTTCATCAAGGGATAAGCGTATCATTCTGCTACATAGCCCCAGTCAAGGTATAGTTCCAGCTCTTAACTATGGTTTATCAAAATCTAAGGGTAAATATATCGCTCGCCTCGATACTGACGACTTAGCTCTACCTTCGCGAATCGAAGAGCAAGTGAATTACCTAGAGACTCATCCACACGTAGGGGTGATTGGTTCCTGGGTACGAGGCTTTGGTTCGCAGAAAGGGATTTTTAGGTATCCGGCATCATCTAAAAACATAAAATGCGAGTTGCTGTTTAGTTCTCCCTTTGCTCATCCATCAGTCTTACTTCGCAAATCTGTTTTGACTAAAAACAAGGTAAGATATGATAGTAGTTACCCTCACGTCGAAGATTATGCTTTTTGGTTTAAATTGCAAAAATACACCGATTTTTACAACCTCCCAAAAGTTCTCACTTTGCATCGGTTCCACCACGCTCAAGTAGGTGAAATTCATCATCCGGCTCAATCCAGAGCACGGTATCGACTACAACACGACATCCTACGCGATCTGAGTATTTCTCATCCAGATATGGATGCTCATTCTATTTTAAGTGATTCCAGTGTAAAAATAAGTTCTCAACAATTACATGCAATAACTGAATGGATCAATCTTCTCATCAAAGCCAATAAGTCCAGCAAAAAATATGACCAAATTGCTATGCAAATATCCTTGGGTCGAAGGTACCTCGAGATGATTTTCAAATTGCCAAAAATAAACATTTTGCAGAAGATACAATTACTTTCTCGACCGTATATATTAATAGCGGTGGTAGATATATTAATTAAGAAAATTAGCAATTTATTATGAAAATTCTCTTTGTAGCTATGAGTGAGAGTATCCACACACAAAGATGGATATCTCAAATTGCACAGGAAAATTGGGATCTTCGACTATTTCCAAGTATTGACTATGGCTACTCGCATCAAGAATTAAAAAATATTAAGATTTATCATACATTTTATGGACGCTCTGGTCTAAAAAACTCGGGTAGTACTAAATACGGAATTTATGTATGGCTCGATACAGTAGCTGCAATATTTCGCAAAATACTATTTTTTATTTGTCCCAACTATCAGGTTATATTCCTAGCTATATTTATTAAATTGTTCAAACCTGACATAATCCATGCAATGGAAATGCAGCATGCTGGGTATCTAATCTCTCGGGTTAAAGCAAGTTGGAAGGGTGAGTTTCCACCTTTGCTCATTTCCCTATGGGGAAGTGATATATATTATTTCCAACACGATAAATCCCATCTTCAAAATATAAAGGCAGTGCTCAAACAAGCAGATTACATTTTGTGTGAAAGTAAACGGGATGGGCAACTAGCAATTAAAAATGGAGCAAATAAAAATAAAATTATTTACATTCACTCAACCGGAGGACTTAGATTAAACCAAATCAAAAAAATACCTCGTATAGTCAGCTCCAAAAGAAAAGACGTCGTGATTAAGGGGTATCAAGGTTGGTCAGGTAATGCCCTAGCTGGGGTCAAGGCACTAGATAATTGTGGTGAAGCACTTGCAGGCTATCGTTTAGTTCTCTACTCTACGGAAGAGGGTAGCGAGGTATATAACTCAGCATATCAACTAGCGAATAAGTATGGTTTAAAAATAAAATTAGTCAAATCAAACAGTTCTCACCGTGAGGTATTGAAAATGTACGCTCACGCTCGCATTTCGCTCAATATCAGTCTTACAGATGGCGTACCCAATTCGCTCCTTGAATCAATGGCGCTAGGAACATTCCCAATTCAGTCAACTCACTCTGCCGCCGACGAATGGGTTAAAGAAGGGGAAAGTGCTTTTCTTGTAGAACCTACAAATATCGACTTGATCACTCAAAAAATTACCCAGGCATTAAAAAGCGACAAACTAGTTGATTCCGCGGCAAAACTTAATTGGAGTACGATCTCTAAACGTTTAGATTATAAAACGATTGCCGCTAATACTGTTAAAATGTATATGAATATTAGAAAGTATGGAAAAACATAATTTACGTCAAACAATCATTATCTTTGGTGCAAACGGTATGATTGGCCATACACTGTATAGTCAATTATATCTATGTAAGAATCTCGAGATTTATGGTATTGTCAAAAATCCAGATCATATTAATAAATTCCCTCTACCCCTAAGATCAAAGCTTATTTCTGGAGTAGATATATCACATTTATCTTCTGTGGCCACGATTATTGATCAAATTAAACCGAGCATTATTATCAATGCCATAGGGGTCGTAAAGCAGTTACCAGGTGCAAAGGACTTGCCATTATCCTTTGCAATTAATTCTCTTTGGCCACATCAACTTGTGGGCTTGGCGAAGCAAGTCGGAGCAACAGTAGTCCAACTTAGCTCAGATTGTGTATTTAGCGGTCAGCAGGGGGCGTATCTAGAAACAGATACCCCTGACCCTCAAGATATTTATGGACAAACCAAGTGGCTAGGTGAACTTCTAGAGCCCAATACGCTCACTATTCGGACCTCCACGATTGGCCACGAATTAGCTTCTAGCCATGGTCTACTCGAATGGTTCCTAGCTCAAAATGGCCCTATTTCCGGCTATACTAATGCGATTTACTCAGGCGTAACTACTCTGGAGCTAGCCAATGTTTTTGAAAAACATATAATTCCTAAAATACATCAACTTTCTGGAATATTGCATATTAGCTCAAAGCCTATCACTAAATATGATTTACTCAATTTGCTAGCCACAAAATATGGCAAAAGCGTTACAATAAACAAGACAAATAGTCCAGTAGTTGATCGTTCGCTGGACTGTCATAAATTTACCACCATAACTGGCTATAAAACACCAGCATGGGATCAGATGATCAAGGAGATGTCTGCAAGTATTTAGAGATCAAACAATTTTAATCACAGGTGGTACCGGCTCTCTTGGTCAGGTACTTACACGTAAGATATTATCTGGCATTTACGGTATACCCAAAAAAATTATTATCTTTTCTCGTGATGAAGCAAAACAACACTACATGAGGCTTTCATATCAGAAAAATCAGAATGCAACCGACGAAGTTATATATAACAATTTTAAACAGTTATTAGAATTTAGAATTGGCGATATTCGTGATTTTCACTCAATCTCGATGGCGATGCGTGGTGTGGATATTGTCATAAATGCAGCCGCCCTCAAGCAAGTACCATCATGTGAATACTTTCCAGAAGAAGCTGTCTTGACAAATATATTGGGTCCAACAAACATTATTAAAGCAATCCAAGAACATCAATTACGTGTTCATACGGTTGTAGGTGTTTCCACAGACAAAGCCTGTAAGCCAATTAATGTTATGGGTATGACCAAGGCACTTCAAGAAAGGGTTTTCATCGGAGCTAACATAACTATTCCCAAAACCAGATTTATATGTGTGCGTTACGGGAATGTCTTGGCCTCTCGTGGGTCGGTCATACCTCTTTTCTTAGATCAAATAAAGCGCGGGGGACCCGTAACTATCACTACTAAAGATATGACTAGATTCCTAATTCCTTTAGAGAAAGCCGTTGAAGTTATTGTTGCGGCTATCCTTGGAGGACAAAGAGGTGAGACCTACATCCCCCAAATTGGTTCTACTAGCATGGTTAACTTGGCCAAAGCAATGATTGGAACAAAACCTATTAGAATCGAATATACCGGAATCAGGCCAGGAGAAAAAGTATATGAAAGTCTCGTAGCCGCAGAGGAAGCGTGGCGAACTGTTTCTCGGGGAAAATATTACGTCATAAAGCCACTATTACCCGAACTAAAGAGCAGCGTTAAACATGAGAAGATCCTTACCGAAGAATACAACTCAGCAATTCCTGGTATGAGCGTTAAAGAGATTAAAGAAATGCTAGAAAAATATAATCTGCTAAATATTAATACGCAAAACGGAGAAATTTTGGTATGAAAATAGCAACAATTCTAGGGACTCGTCCAGAAATCATTAAACTCAGTCAAATTATTCCCAAATTAGACAATTATACTGATCACGCCCTTATTCATACTGGTCAGAATTATACAAAAACTCTAAATGATATTTTTTTCAGTGATTTAGGTGTTCGCAAACCAGATTATATTTTGAAAACCAAATCGAATACAACAATGGGAATGGTAGGGAAAATACTAGAACAGTGTTATGACCTATTCCAGAAAATATCGCCTGACAAAGTTTTGATTCTCGGCGATACTTATAGTGGGCTATCTGCTATCGCCGCCAAAAAATTGGGAATTCCCATTTATCACATGGAAGCTGGTAATCGCTGCTACGATGATCGAGTTCCCGAAGAAGCAAATCGCCGTATTATCGATACTATTTCCGACATCCAAATGCCATATACTCAGCGTAGTAAAGAAATATTACTCGGTGAAGGATATAAACCAAACAAAATTTTTGTCATAGGAAATCCTATTTATGAAGTTTTTAAGAATTACGAAAAGCAAATAGGGCAAAGTCAAGTTATGGACAAAATAGGTGTTAAACCAAAGCATTTTTTTCTCCTTACACTCCACCGTGCTGAGACTGTTGATCATAAGGAAAGATTGAACACCATTCTCAAAGCATTAGGGAAAGTCGTTGAGACTTACAAGCTCCCTATTATTTGTAGCATGCACCCACATACAGCCGATCGGATTGCCCATGAGAAATTAGTTATTCCCAAGGGGCTTATCATTTTAGAACCACTCGGATTTTTTGACTTTGTTAATCTAGAGATGAACTGCTTCTGCGCTATTAGTGACAGCGGTACTATCCAAGAAGAAGGTGCTATCTTCCATATTCCGCAGGTACTGATTAGAGACGCAACCGAAAGATATGAAACTATTGACTCAGGTAGCAACCTCGTAACGGGTATCGATGAAGACTCTATTTATAACGCCGTACAATTTGTGGTAAACGAAAGAACTGATTGGCCTGTCCCTGTAGATTATACAAAGACAAACGTAAGCGACACGGTCTTGCGCATTCTCTTATCTAACTGGCAGAAACTATGACAATAAAGCCAGTAATATCTATTATTATTCCTGTATATAATGGGGCCAACTATTTAGGTGATGCGATCGATAGCGCTCTAGAGCAAAGTGATAAGCATTTTGAAATTATTGTTGTCAATGATGGCTCGACTGATGGTGGTAAGACCGAGAGTATCGCAAAATCATATGGTAATAAAATTCGCTATTATAAAAAGAAAAATGGCCGTGTTGCTTCAGCTCTCAATTATGGCATTAAGCGCATGAAAGGGGATTGGTTTGCCTGGCTTAGTCACGATGATATTTATCTCCCAAACAAAGTCAAAGACGAACTCCTCGCAATCAAGAAATATCCGAAAGCTAAAGCATTTTATGGGAATACCGCCGTCGTTGATGAAGGTCGTCACCTAATTACCTCCAATAACCCTGTCTTACCAAAAAGGGTTTTTGGCGGAGCTTGGTATTTTAAAACTTGGATATATGGCTGCTCCTTTATAGTGCACAAAAATTGTTTTAAAGAAGTTGGTTATTTCAACGAAAAAAATCGTACCGCGCAAGATGTTGAAATGATTCTGGCTTTACTTTCCAGATACGAATTTATCCACATCCCTAAAATCCTTTCACAAAGGCGCGACCATGAAGCCTCCGATTTTCACCAGCTACATGAGCTCAATGTGAGTGAGGGAGACCAGATGATGTTAGATCTCCTGAAAATAGAAGGTATAGAGTATTTTTACCCAGGTCACCATAACAATAGCGATAGTTATAATGATCTTGCCTGGCTCCTTATCCAGGGAAATCCCAAGATATCTGCATATTGCTATTTGCAGTCACGACAATTTAATCAATCTATTCTTAATCCAGCTACTATTCTTTCGACACTGGGGACATCGAACCTTAAGCTCTTCATTGATCTCTATTATTTCATGAGAAATTCAGCTCGTGGTCTCGTGAGGAAGGTGAGTCATGTGTTCCATTTTTGGTTTTAACCAAGTCAACGGTCTATTGCTACAATCATTTTTCAAATCCATGCATCATCGTGGACCTGACGACGATGGGTATGTGATGGCAGGAGATTGGACTCTAGGACAGCAAAGGCTAGCTATTATTGACTTGTCAATCAAAGCGAACCAGCCCATGCAAAAAGGGGACAATATCATTTGTCTCAACGGCGAAATCTACAATTACCTTGAGCTTAAGCGCAAATATCTTAGTCATGTAAAACTATCTACTACTTCAGATACCGAAGTTCTACTTGAACTATTAGCCCGTAAAGGTATAAAAATACTCAATAAGTTAAATGGCATGTTCAGCGTGGCTTGGTATAACCAAAAGACTCGCAAACTTTATTTAATCAGGGATCGATTTGGTGTTAAGCCTTTATATTATCTAAAACTTGGTAACAAATTTTATTTTTCCTCTGAGACCAAACCACTTATGAGCTTGTTGCCTAAAGTAGTGCTCAACCCCAAGCTTATTGATAGCTATCTCAAAGATACAGCGTCTGATTATTGTGAAGAAACATTTATTAAAAGAATTAAACAAATTATGCCAGGGACATATCTATGTCTAAAAGGCGCTCACCAACTTACTAAAGCAACGTGGTATCACTACTCAGATTACCATTTTGACAAATCTATCTTTCAAGATAAAGTCGCCACTCTAGAAATTTTCGAAGACTTACTTACTGATTCAATCAGAATTAGATATCGGGCAGACGTCCCTATTTGTATTACTCTCTCTAGCGGGCTCGACTCAACTGCGATCTACACCTTGACTAAAGAAAGAATCAATTCATCTGTGCAAGCTATTACGTATATCAACCAAGATTCAAAAATCAATGAATTCCTTATTGCCAAACGCTTAACCACAGATTATAGGGACAAACTTCTTACGATCAAAAATAAACCTAAATACACCGCAAATGATCTCATCACTAACCTACGCCATCTTGAGTTCCCTATCTGGAATCCCTCGAGCCTTGCTTATGAAGCACTTTATCGAGCCATCAGTCGAAAAGGCTTCCGGGTGGTCATAGAAGGGCACGGAAGCGATGAACAGCTTGGTGGATATCCATACATGATCGAAGCAGTTTGGAAAGAACTCGCACAAAAAGGTAAATTTACGGACTCCTATAAAGCCTATAGAACCTATCTAAAAACTCTCAACCTAGGTATCGGAGAAAATCAGATTAAAATACCTTTTATTTTGCTATTTTTGAAGACCTATTTAACTAGCTATATCTCTGCGCATATACGCGCTGAAAATATTATTCAGCAGAGTTTTACTTATAAAATTTTACCAATGGTACTTCGCGCATTTGATCGCTTATCCATGTCACAAAGCCTAGAGTCTAGAGCTCCTTTCATGGATTATCGCTTAGTCGAATTTCTTCGTGCCATGCCTATAGAGTTTAAGGTCGACGAACTAGGTAGCAAGGCACCCTTACGTCATATTTTAAAAAAATACCATAAAGAATACATCTACAAAAACACTCAAAAGACTGGCTTCGCAATAGATTTACCAAAAGTTTCTAAACAACCGTCCATATTAGCTCTCGTCAACCAAGTTCTCCGCACTACTAATCTACCCCAATATTCAAGTGAAATCACCAAGGCCATCGGAGTTTTTTCAAATTCCAACTCTTCTTGGGGACAATTATCTGAATCCTGGAAAATTGCTAGTATCTCTATGACCAAACAAATCTATGACAAAATCTAATACTCTACAATCCGATTGGCTTGCCTCTGATCCAATCTTTTATAACGAGAAAACTGGCAAGATTAGTCGGAATGTCAACGAAGTTATAGATTACACCCATATTGAGTTCCATCCCGAAGGTCTAGTCAATTACCTCGCTTGGGGTTATTCAGTTTTTGGTCAAACTCCCATCCGGAATGTAAAATTTCTCTCCCCTAATCAAAAAATCACTAGCAATGAAGGAGGTGAACTAAAACTGATGGATCTTCCAGATCCAGTAATCAATTGGTCTCACAAACCCACAAAACCTAATGATGTAGTTGAGCTTATTAAAACCAAAGTTCAGTCATGGGAAAAGAGTTTAAAAACTCAGGTAGTTATCCCACTTAGCGGAGGCTATGATTCCAGGCTGCTGGCCTCGCTTATCAAGAACAAATCAAATGCTTGCGCCTATACATTTGGGCCTACAACAAAACAGGATGATTCATTTGAAGTTAAATATGCCTCAGCTACCGCACGCCAACTAAAAATTAAATGGGAACAAATTAGATTTGGCAATTATCATGAATATACTCAGGGCTGGTATGACCTCTACGGGGTATCTACACATGCTCATGGTATGTACCAAATGGATTTTTACCAGCAAATTAACCAAAAACATGCCCAAGGCGCAGTTCTGAGTGGAATAATCGGTGATGCATGGTCAGGTAGGGTTGTTATAGACAAGATAAACTCTATCAATGACCTTTCACGTCTCGGATATTCACATGGTGTCCATGCCGACCCTACTGCGTCCATATTGGGTCAGCCAACCGAGCTGAAAGATATCTATTTCAAGCAACACAGGAGAGAGCTTGTGCAAAACGAAGGACAGCTAATTGCTTCAATGCGTATGAAAATGATTCTTCTCTCCTACCTCTTTAAAGTTCCAGCATCATTGGGATTGCAATTTTATGGACCTTTTCTGGATCCTGAGTTAGTTGGTGCTATGCTAAATCTACCATCCAGCGAGCGTGAAAATCGTTTATGGCAAACACAATACTTCCGCGATAATGGTCTTTTGTGGGAAGAAAACTATCAACATCCAGTTAACAAAACCAACACTATCAATCAAGATCTAATCAATCTATATCCACTCGAACCACTAAATGTCCAAATCTTAGCGAAAACTATCCGTCCAGATTATATAAATTGGGTCAACTCGAATCTCTCGCCCAATTTACTAAGTAAATTAGCCACTTTCTCACTAAATACTCGTTATATAGGATATATCGCCAATAGACTTCGCATACCCAATATTCAGATGAATGCCTATTCTGCGTATTTAACTCTAAAACCTCTAGAATTAATCCTACTAAAAAGTGAAGGGATATGACCACCAAACTTCTTTTTCTCGGCGATGTATACAGCGAACAGGGGCTACCAATCAATTGGCTTAGTAACAAGCTTAAACAAGTCTTTTCTACTCATGATCTTATCTCCTGCAACCTTGAAGGTCCCACTACATCTAACTCTACACCAGCCTCAAAAATTGGACCCAGTATTAGCCAGCCGCCCACTGTCTTAAAGTATTGTATTTCATCTGGAATAAATTTATTTAACCTCGCCAACAATCATCTCATGGATTACGCTGAAGCGGGGCTTCGGAGTACTCTCAAAGAGATTGCGCGAACCAAAGCACATTACGTCGGTGTTGGATATGCCCCGCTCACAATTAAACTTAAGGACTTAACTATTTCCTACGTTTCAGGATGCGAGCATGAGTTTGGAGTTTTTCCATCCATAGAACCAAGTATAGGCGTGGCTTGGATCAACGATCCGGAGATAGATTTGAATATTATTCAAGCTAAAGCCAGGGGACATTTTGTCATCGTCCAACCACACGCTGGAGAAGAATCTCCTTTACCTCTACCAGAATGGCGTTCTCGATATCGCCATTTTATCGACTTGGGAGCAGATATAGTCATAGG
>Ga0051987_10001191_pt1 | contig 13497 bp, 10 predicted proteins | sample CryGey08umfilter_2_FD_58083 | JGI IMG/M metagenome (GOLD analysis project Ga0051987, IMG submission 58083) | Groundwater microbial communities from aquifer in Utah, USA - Crystal Geyser 4/10/14 0.8 um filter | ecosystem: Environmental > Aquatic > Deep subsurface > Groundwater | place: USA: Utah... | reverse complement strand
GCGCGGGACCGTCCCGAAGGGGGTCCGGGGCGCGAGCCCCGTCCCCCCGCGGAGCGGAGCTTGGGGTCTGGGGGACCGGAAGTCCCCCGGGTTGAAGAGGAACGTCCTGGGTTCCCACCTCCGCTAAAGCTATCCCCTTCGCCAAGGCTTCGGGGGACGAAACTGACGGGCAGGCCGGCTCGGAGACCGGGACGACATTACTCTATTTGTCATCCCGGAACCGTAAGCGCAGCGAACGGTATCCGGGGGTCCAGAACGACAAATTTGGTGACAAATACACTTTCGCTAAACCATCCTTCCCTTGACTTTACGTCACGGCTATACTAATCCTACCTTTCGCGCCGGTTACCCATCCTTATCCCAACTACGACTTCCTGGAACGAGGGCCTCAACCAAAACTATGAAGAATGTCACCAAATATCTCACCAAAAACCTAATCATCTCCGTCGTGGTCTTCCTGGTCATTGCGGCCATACTGAGCACCTACAGCCTCAAGAACGACCAGCCGAACGAGATTCAGGTCAGCCAACTGGTCTCGCAGATCGAGGCCGACGAGGTTAAGTCAGTCACGGTCCGCGGCGACGAGCTGCAGATCGAGCTCAAGGACGGCACCAAGGAGAAGACACAGAAGGAACCGGGCGAGTCATTCACTACGCTCCTGGCCAACTACCAGGTCACGCCGGAGAAGATGACCGGCATCGAGTTCGACATAAAGAAGGAAGGTGGCGTGGCCTACTGGGTCGGCACGCTGCTGCCGTTCCTGCTGCCATTCCTGCTCATTGCGGTCTTCATCTGGATCATGATGCGTCAGGTGCAGGGTGCCAACTCGCGGGCCATGTCATTCGGTTCGTCGTCGGCACGCGAGATTCCCAAGAACTCCAAGGACCGAATCACCTTCAAGGACGTGGCCGGGGTCAAAGAGGCCAAAGAGGAGCTGATGGAGGTCGTTGAATTCCTGAAGAGCTCCAAGAAGTTCATTGCGCTGGGCGCCAAGATTCCCAAGGGCGTGCTGCTGATGGGCAGTCCGGGCACCGGCAAGACGCTCCTGGCACGGGCCGTGGCCGGCGAGGCCAACGTCCCCTTCTATCACATCTCCGGCTCCGAGTTCGTCGAGATGTTCGTCGGTGTCGGCGCATCGCGGGTGCGCGACCTGTTCGCTAAGGCCAAGAAGAACACGCCATGCATCGTCTTCATCGACGAGATCGACGCAGTGGGACGGCAGCGCGGCTCCGGACTGGGCGGATCGCACGACGAGCGCGAGCAGACCCTCAACCAGATTCTGGTCGAGATGGACGGCTTCGACCCCAACCAGGGCGTGATCGTGCTGGCGGCCACCAACCGTCCGGACGTACTCGATCCGGCGCTGCTGAGACCTGGCCGCTTCGACCGTCGGGTCGTGCTCGACGAGCCGGACATCAACGACCGCGAGGCCATCCTGAATATTCATGCCAAGAACAAACCGCTGATCGAGGGCATTGACCTGCGCCGCATCGCCGAGCGCACTCCGGGGTTCTCCGGCGCCGACCTGGCGAATCTCATGAACGAGGCGGCCATCCTGACGGCCCGCCGCAACAAGACCAAGATCTCCATGAGCGAGCTGACCGAAAGCATCGAGAAGGTCATGCTGGGACCGGAGCGCAAGAGTTATCTGCTGTCCGAGCGCGAACGTCGGGTCACGGCCTACCACGAGGCCGGCCATGCGCTGGTAGCCCATCGCCTGCCCGATGCCGATCCGATCCATAAGATCTCGATCATCTCGCGCGGCTCGGCGGCCGGCTATACCCTGAAGCTGCCGATCGAGGACCGGCGCATGCACCGCCGAGCGGAATTCCTGGCAGACTTGGCCATGTCGCTGGGCGGATACGTGGCCGAGCAGGAAATCTTCGGCCGCGATAATCTGACTACCGGTGCCTCTTCCGATCTGCGGCAGGCGACTCGTCTGGCCCGTCGGCTGGTGACCGACTTCGGCATGTCCGACAAGCTCGGACCGCGTACCTACGGCGAAAAGGAAGAGATGGTCTTTCTGGGCAAGGAAATCCGCCACGAGCGGGACTACAGCGAAAAGACCGCTGAACTGATCGACAGCGAGATCAACCAGCTGATAGCCGACGCCAAAGAGACGGCGACGCGAATCATCGGCGAACGGCGACAGGACATGGAGAAGATCGTCGAGCTGCTGCTCAAGCAAGAAACCATCGAGAAAGAAGAGTTCGAGGAACTGCTCGGAAAGAAGGAGGCAGCCTAGCTTTAGCCTGCGTCAATCGTGAACCCGCAACCCCGCCGACCCTGGCGGGGTTTTGGTTATGGATTCTTATCCAACCTAGAACCATTTCTTTTTTAGAGGGTTTTCATCCCTCTAAAAAACCAGATTGATTCTCTTGTAACCCTGGGGATTTCCAGTCCCCCGGGAATCCACGGCTCCGCTCCGCGGAGGGACGGAGCTCGCGCTTGCCAGCCGAAGCCTTGGCGCAGGAGGGCCCCAGACCCTCTTTCGGGGCGATCCCGCGCGGCACGGATCGGCAGCGAATCGGCGGTCCGCGGTAAAGCGAGACATCGCCTCGCCGGTCTCGGCGAGCGGCGAGGATGAAAAAAATGGTATCGTCCAGGGCTTCTTAATTTTGTCGTCCCGGCCTCCGAGCCGGGACCAAGAATGTTTCTCTTCAATTAATGTCGTCCCGGAAGGAGCGCAGCGACTATCCGGAACCCAGAAGCAGAAAAGCTCAGATCGCTGGATCCCGGATAATCACTGACGCGATTTCCGGGATGACATAATTAAGAAGGATTGTGGTTCCAGGATGACAAAAAAGAATAGTCTCGGTCCAGGATGACATTTGCTAGCAACGAACCGTCCTTAAACACCTTTGTCGTCCCGGGCGGAAACCCGGGACCTAGGTAAAGACAAAACGGCTCTGGGCCTCGGATCAAGTCCGGGGCGACAGTAAAAAGCTGAGAATGAAGATTATTTAATAAAGACACCACCTCACTCGCGATTCCAGGATGACAAATTAAGAAGGAATGCGATTCCGAGATGACAAAAAGAAGAGGATGACGATATAAGTTATCTCCATTGAAGCCTCAATAGCCAGACAAAAGACGATCCTAGCGATTTTGACGGTTCAATCCCTGAGATTCTGCCAGGTCCAACAGCTGCTCCATGGCATCTATCTGAACGTCGACCCAATAATTGCTTTCCAGTCCGGAGAACTCCAAGTCGTAGGCTCTAGCCTGTTTTTTTCTACTTGTTTCGTCCATGACCAAACTCAACCTTCTTCTTATCTCTGGAAGGGGAACTCTCTCAACCAGGATTAGAGAAAGCAGGTCTTCAACCCCCTTTTTTGCCGCATCCAAACGGCCAGCGTTAGTCTTTACCACCTGAACGTTTTTAAACGCAACGACCTGTCTAACCTTATCTTCGTAGGACGAAGTCTCGTCTTTTTTCTCCATATCGGAAACAGAAAAACTGTCCGCCAGACTAGGTGGTTTTTCTCTGCCCTGTGTTCTTGTTTCCGTCGAAGATGTCTCATCAAGTTCCTGCAAATTACCCGATTCAGGTTCTTTCACCGGAGACTGGTCTGCAGATTCACCATCGCGGTTCAACCCTTCCGACTCAACCTGATCCAACAGATACATCATGGCGGAGACCTGTGTTTCTACCCGGAATTTGCTTTCCAAACCGGGAAACTCCCTATCAAAGGCTGATTGCCGTTCAGACCTGGATCTTCTGGCCGTGACACGGGTCAACCTTTCTCTTATCTCAGGGAGTGGCATCCTCTGCTCCAGAATGAGCAAACATAAATCCTCGACTCCTTGACCTGCTGCTTCCGATCGTCCGGAACGGCCCGCAAAATGCAAAACATTTTTAAAACTAACGACCTTCCTAAGCCTATCCTCATAGGAAGGATTTTTTGCTCTTTCTAGGGCCTTTTCCCTTTCATTGTATAAAGCTAGATTCTTTTCCCATTCTTTCTTGGCCTCATCATAATCTCGGGTAGTCTCAAGCTGCCATTTTTTTTAAAGACAGTATAGAAAGCACCTGGTCGGGAATGACCATCTGTTTTATGGGCAGACTCAGAAAAAAGACCTTCAATGTATCTCCAATAAGAAAAAGACCCATCTTCGTTCTCCACAATCGGAGGAGGAGGGCTCTCCCACGTCTTAAAGTCTCCTATTGTCTCCTCTACCCCATTTTCCGGTAGCTCCTCACCATGATCGGGATAACTTCTACCTTCACCTTTTTCCATATTTAGATTTAAGTAAGTCTCTTATAGAAATTGATAAATCCTCTTGTTTCCAAGAGTATAGAATGCCACCGAAAATTATCATAGCCTCATGTTTTTAAATATCTACCGATTGAAATCGACCAAAGCCTCTACTTTAGAGGGCATCAAACGACATGAATCGTGCTGATCTAGACCAGCGATAAAGCAAGCCATGTTTGCTCTGTGTGGTGTACTAGATGTGTGGAAAACCGAACGCAATGTTCACAACCAAAGTTTGCTCCCGCATGAACGACCAGAACGTCCCATTCTCTTTCAAATGCTAACTGCCCGATCGGAACTTTTGCTTTCGCAAACGACATGCTCGTCCGACGGACATGACATGCACCAAAAAAATGGCCTCGCTTCCCGCCATAACGACAAAAACCAAATCTCCTAGTCCCCTGCCGCGAAAAATGGTAAATTGTCTGTGATTCACCTACGACCTATCAAGGAGGACTATGCCATCCAAACGCGACCCGTTACCTTTCTACCGCCAGACGCTGACCGATGCCTGGCGGCTGACCATATCGCACAAGCACCTCTGGATCTTCGGGTTCTTCGCCACGTTCGCCGGATTCGGCGGAGTGTCGGACATTTTCTTCGGAGTCTTTGACCGCATGACCGAGCAACTTCCGTCACTGGCCGGCGCCAGCCAATCGTCCTGGGCCATCCTGCCCGGATTCGCCACGATCAGCGTCATGATGAGGACCTCACCCTACCCTATGGTCTCGCTGCTGATCTTTGCCCTAGCGCTGCTGCTGTTCTTCACTGTCTTCGCCTGGATCGTCTCGACCTCCATCGGATCGCTGGTCGGCAGCATACGCAAGATCGAACGGGGCGGACGTCCGACGCTGGTCGAGGGCTTCAGGATCGGACAGTCTACGGCACTCCGGGTCTTCGTGCTGAACATCGTCACCAAACTGGCGATCGGCACCATTCTGGTGCTGATCGGCACCAACCTCGTTCAGATGCTCCGAACCGGATCGCTGGTGGCCGGCTTCTTCTACCTGCTCTCCTTCGTCATCTTCACTGCCATCGCCGTCGCCGTCTCGCTTATTGCCATCTACGCCACCAACTCGGCGGTCATCCAGGACCTGCCGATCGTGCCGGCCGTAGCCGACGGTCTGCGCATCATTAAAAAGCACTGGCTGGTCAACATCGAGATGGTGATCCTGCTGCTGCTGATCAACGCCGTGCTGGCCGTACTGACGCTGCTGCTGGCCATGGTGCTGGCCGTGCCGCTGATCTTCCTGTTCATGTTCGCCGCGCTGGTCAAGTCGATCGCCATGCTCACGGTCATCACCACCATCACGGCCGTGGTCCTGTTGGCCGTCATCGTCTTTGTCGGCTCCTTCGCCACCACCTTCCAGACCTCCTGCTGGACCCTGCTATGGGTCCGCTTCTCTGGACGCGGCACCCACGTTCCCAAAATCATGCGATTGGCCTCTTGGATCCAGGACAGGCTCAAGGGTTGAACCGACAGCTTTCTCCTCACGCGCAAAGGCCCGCTACGGCGGGTTTTTGCCTGCCCTCCGTAGGGCGAGAGCCGCTTGGCCAAAACAAGCCAAGAAGGTTATGATTATGGCCTATGCCATCAATCGAAGACCTATTAGGAAAGAGCACTAAGAAGACCGGAGTCTCCAGTGACCCCTCCTCCCAAGAAAAATTCGACGAGAAAATGAAGTCGATTCGACTCAAGGAAAAGGAGGCGGAGATCGCGGCTGCGGCTGCGGCGGCCGGTTTCGACTACATCAACCTCGAGGGCTTTCCAATATCACCCGAAGCCCTGCAGCTCGTCAACCGCGAGCAGGCCAAAAAAAGCCAGGCTCTCGCCTTCCTCTACTCGGGCGAGGAGATCCGCATCGGCGCGATCGATCCGACCCAGCAGTCCGTCGAGGACATCCGGTTCCAGGTCAGCGAACGTACCCACGCCAACGTCAAGCTGTACATGATCTCGGCCCACAGCTTCGAGAAGGCGGAAAAGCTCTACGACGCACTGCCCGAAACCAGAAAGATCGTAAAGGGAGTGGAGATCACCCAAGAGGAGATCGAGCGGTTCCGCCAGCAGCTGACCTCGCTCAAGGACCTGGACGCGCTGGTGCAGAAGGTCAGCATCACCGACTTCGTGGCATTGGTCGTCGCCGCGGCACTCGACTCGGACAGCTCCGACATTCACATCGAAGCCGGAGAGAAAGTGGTCGTGGTGCGCCTGCGCATCGACGGAGTGCTCCAGCAGGTAGCCTCGGTCAGTAGGGAGATGTGGCCGCGCATCGTCAACCGCTTCAAGCTGGTCTCGGCCCTGAAGATTAACATCACCAGCTTGCCCCAAGACGGCCGGTTCACCATCTACGTCTCCGACGGCCAAAAGATCGACGTCCGCGTCAGCACCCTGCCGACAGCCTACGGCGAATCGATCGTCATGCGTCTGCTGAAGCCGTCGACCATCGGCCTGTCCTTCGAGGATTTGGGCATGCGCGGCAAGGCCTTCGAGGACCTGAAACGGGAGTCCGAACGTCCGAACGGAATGATCATCACCACCGGACCGACCGGGTCGGGCAAGACGACCACGCTCTATGCCATCCTCAAGAGGCTGAACGACGAGAAGACCAAGATCATCACCCTCGAGGATCCGATCGAATACAAGCTCGAGGGAATCAGCCAGTCGGGAATCGACCGCAGTAGGGACTACACCTTCGCCAAGGGACTCGAGTCGATACTGAGGCAGGACCCGGACATCATAATGGTCGGCGAGCTGCGCAACCTGGAAACCGCCGACGTGGCGATCCAGGCCGCCCTGACCGGACATCTGGTGGTCTCGACCATCCACACCAACAGCGCGGCCGGCGCCATCCCCCGCTTCCTGTCCATGGGCGTCAAGCCGTTCCTGCTCGCCCCGGCCCTGAACGCGATCATCGGCCAGCGGCTGGTACGTCGCATCTGCGACCAGTGCAAAATCGATGACACACTCGACGCTGCCACGCTCGAACGAGTCCGCGGCCTGCTCTCCAAACTGCCGCCAGACTCCGGCTACAAGATCGACCTGGATGCCATGAAATTCTGGCGCGGGCAGGGCTGCGAGGCATGCAACAGATCCGGCTATCACGGACGGGTCGGTATCTACGAGATCTTCGCCATGTCGCCGGAAATAGAGAAGGTCATCCTGTCCGGCAAGGTGTCGGAATACGACATGCAGGACATCGCGGTCAGCCAGGGCATGATCACCATGGCCCAGGACGGGCTGCTCAAGGCGCTCGACGGGCTGACTTCCGTCGAAGAGGTCTTCGGCGCGGCGGAGTAGTCTCGGATTCAAAAGATCGTAAAAGCCCCCGGCAGGAACCGGGGGTTTTGGTTTGGTCTTAAATTGGGCCTGGCGGCGAATTCAATTGCCGCAGGAACCAATCTCCTTGAGCTGACTGCCCTCCAGCAGTTCGAAGGCGAACATACAGCTACCCAAAGACTTGCGACGGGAGCAGAAGCCGATCAACTCATGGTCGCAGGTGTACTCTTCCGAACTGTACTCGTTGGTCGGCAGACAACCGCGTGGCGCGGACAGGTCTTCAAGAGGAAACGGCGAACTCCTCAGTTCCAACCTCTCGGGCGCGGCAAGCAAGCACCAACCCTCGCAGTCGTCAGAGGTACGACAGGCCTGACCTTCGTCTGCCAATATCGGGGCGCATTCCTCGATACAGCCTGACACCCCGCATCGTCCGGTATCGACCATCTCCCCGCCACGCAGGGCGCACTTCCAACCGCCACGGCCGTTGAGGCCGGATATCTCCGAGGTCAGGGCATACCGATAGCCAGCAAGCAGCAGGATTACGAGTGCAATCAGACCGACGATCAGGATCAAAATTTTCTTGGATGCGGCCATGGTATTGGATTAAAGAATCAGGATTTGAAAACTTCCTAGTCTTGATGATCGACCCGGCCTCTCAATTTTTTCTTATCACCAACTTTGTGCTTATCGTCGAGTCGACGTGCCTTCGCTGCACGACTGGGTCTGGTTGGCCGACGTTCCTTCTGTGGGGTGATTGCCTCGGCGACCAGCTCCTGCAGCCGCCGGACCACGTTCTCCTGATTGCGTGCCTGCGAACGTTCCGACTGCGACGACATGACGATGCAATCCTCGGAATTAAGACGGTTACCGAGCTCCCTCCGAATCATATCCTTCTGCTCCTCGCTGAAGGCAACTGACGCACCGACATTCCAGGACAGCACGGCCTTAGTCGAGCATTTATTGACGTTCTGACCGCCGGGACCGGAGGAATGCACGAACTTAATGTCGATCTCACCCTCGGGCACGCGCGGTCGGCCGTTTTGCTCCGAATTTTCTGATCGGCCTTTCTCTTTATCCGGACTAGGTTGATGTCTCATTTCACTGAAAGTCATATGTCCAATTATAGCAAATAATTAACGGGCCGGTCCGAAAGGTCGACCGATTTCGAAAGTACGAACAAAAAAACGGACACCCTGAAGGCATCCGTCGAGATATCCGCGAGAGAATCGGCCCGACACGCGGGTCAGATCCGACAGCGGCCCGGTATCGAGCACCAGTCGGTCCACAGGTCACGGACCCGTACGTAGCGATCGCCGGCCGCTGGACCGAGATAAGTCTCGATCGCCAGCCGCCAGGCAGTCAGCTCGTCGAGTCCGCTGGACCGGGCCGAGTCATGGTCGCCGCGCAGCCGCAGGCCGGCGGAAAGCAGCGCCTCCTCCAGATCGAGCGGATCCCAGACCCCGTCGCCGTTGAAGTCGCGGACGTAGCCGGCCCAAGCCAGACGTCCGTCCGGCCATCGCCGGACCGCATCATGCGGGTCGTGTCCGAGCGGACCAAGACCGAACTGCGGCGACACGCCGATCCGCTCCGGATCGCAGGTCGGCTGTCCGATCCGCCGCCGCTGGCCGCAGACCGCGCCGACCGACGTCAGTTCCTCCTCGCACCAGGATCGACCTAGAGGGCCACGGCACTGACGGCCGGATCTGACCAACTCGGACGGAATGCGCCACGAGCCGTCCGCCGGCCAACCGACTGTCGTCCGGCCGGACCGTTCGGTCCAGAGCGCATACAGGATCCCGGCCGGTACGTCGGTCCGCTCGGCCGCCTCGGCGAGCAGACGATAATGCTCCGACGAGACCTGACCTCGATGCGACGGTGGAGGCCCATTACAGTTTCGGCTGGGCGACGTGGCCGATGACACTGGACCGGTCCGCCCAGACGAAAAGAGCGTCGGCGGTTCGCGCCTTTCCCGAGCGGCCTGCTCGTGATGCCAGGGCACGATGATCTCCTGATAAAATACCAGGACGAGAATGATTCCCAGCCATACCGGCATGAGTCACCCCTTTCTATGTGGTGATGGCCAAAAAAGAACTCCGTCCGGTTTTCCCGAACGACTAAACCTACCCGAAAACCGCGACGGAGTCAACCTTCTGTATTGCAAAAAGACACTCCCCGAGCTTATGCCCTGGGTTTGGGCTTTCGCAATCAAAAATGCCTCATTAACTAGCCCGGATCCGATCTGTTTGCTTCTGGGTCCCGGCTCGGAGACCGGGACGACAAAGGTGTTTAATGACGCCAAGTTATAAACAAATGTCATTCCGGGCCGAGACTATTCTTTGCTGTCATCTCGGAATCGCATTCCTTCTTAAATTGTCATCTCGGAATCGTATTTTTTCTTAATCTGTCATCCCGGAAATCGCGTCAGCGATTATCCGGGATCCAGAATTCGATCCGATCTTTTTTGCTTCTGAGTCCCGGTTCAAGGTCCGGGACGACAAGGATAAAAAACTGTCAAAAAAGCTTTTGTCATTCCGGCAACTCGGCGATTGATCCAGTCTTTCCGTCACTACACCTTGATCTAAACCCGAAATGGCATTGTAAAAACAACCGCACTGCGGAAAACAGCAAAACGATCAGTCCTCAACCTCTACGAACCTACCTCCCCGCTCGTCGAAACCAAATCGAAGTTCGCGGTACGACGGATACCTGGCCAATCCAGGGATCCGATCGGCCCACTCGACCGCGGTCACGGCGTCCGGGCTGGAAGCCAGTTCGTCGAAGCCGATTCCCCACAGCTCGGCCTCATCCTCCAGTCGGTAAGCGTCGGCATGGACCAAACAACGAATGCCGCGGCGAATCGCGTCCTGTCCCGTCGGATATTCGCGCACCAGCACGAAAGTCGGACTCTTCACCTCGACCGCGACACCGAGCTCAGCGGCCAGCAGCTGCACGAACGTGGTCTTGCCCGCGCCCAACGTACCGATCAGCCCCAACACTTCCCCGCCATGAAGACTGGCCGCCAGCTCATGAGCCAAGGCAGCCAGATCGGACATTTTGCTAATATCATGTCTGACCATATTTTTCATTTTGCGTTTGGGAGACCGACGGGCCCCAAGCGAGACGTGAAGAAAATCAGATGCGATGCGACAGCTCCGGGATTCGCATACTACCTACCCAACTCCCAGTTGGGATCGGCCTCGGAAATACGCCAATCGTCCGGACCGCGGCGCGCGGACTGAAGGTGACCGGCCATGGCGATCATGGCCGCGTTGTCGGTGCAATGCTCGGGCCGTGGCTCGACGAACCTCACGTCCGGCAACCGATCGGCCAGCACAGACCGCAACGTCTCGCGCAGCTTGCGGTTGGCGGCCACACCGCCGGCCAGAAGAACGGTCCTGGATCCGCACGCTTCGGCCGCCCAAACCGTCTTTAGGACCAACACGTCAACGATGGCCTGCTCGACCGAAGCCGACAGGTCGGCGACGAACTGCGGATCGCTCAACCGTTCGACATTCTTCTCGATAAAGTAGCGCACCGAAGTCTTGAGTCCGGAAAACGAGAAGTTAAAGTCATCCGTGCCGGACATCGGTCGCGGAAAATCGTAGGCCTGAGGATTGCCGTTCACGGCGGCGCGCGAGATGGCCGGACCGCCCGGATAGCCCAAACCCATCAGCTTGGCGGTCTTGTCGAAGGCCTCGCCGGCCGCGTCGTCCAAGGTCGCACCCAAAAGCTCGTAGTCACCATGACCGCTCAACCGCAGCAGTTCGGTATGCCCACCGGACACGACCAGTGCCACGGCCGGAAACGGATCGTTCCCCTCGAGCGGAGACGGTGCGTCCTTGCCCGGCAACCAGTTGGCGGAAACATGGCCGTCGATATGGTTGATGGCGAAAAACGGTTTATTCCAAGCGGCAGCCAGGCCTCTGGCCGTGTCGAGTCCGACCCGCAGTGAGGTCGCGAGTCCGGGACCGGCGGTTGCGGCCACCAGATCAGTCACCCTTCCCAGCTTCGCACCGTCGGCCGTGCCGACCACTAGATGCGCCAGCTCCTTCAAGATGACGGGCAGCTTGGCCGAATGCTCGCGGGCTGCGACCTCGGGCACCACGCCACCGTAGTTGGCGTGCACCAGCTGAGAGGCCACGACCTGCTCGAGGCGCACGACCTTCCCGTCGCGCATTTCGAGATAGGCCACGGCCGAGTCGTCGCAGGATGATTCGATACCGATGATTCTCATAGTTCGGTCAGGTTACAGCAGGCACAGGCGATTGTCGAGACTGAACCCGCTTACCTGCTATAATGGCCGTACCGAAAAGGTCGGATCCCTTGACTTGAAGTCGGAGCGGATTTACAATCGTAACGCTTTTAATGCAAAAAGCGGTTCAATTTTGAGACAGGAACTTCGGCAGCCGAGGGGAGACAGGGCGGAAAATACATGGCTCGTTCGTCTAACTGACCGACATTCCCCAGAGTCGGTCACCCCGGAATCCGCAGCGAAGCGGAGGATATCCGGGGGCCATGGTAGGAACGTCGGCAGATGAGGGGAGACAAGGCGGAAAATACATGGCTCGTTCGTCTAACTGACCGACATCTCCTAAGGTCGGTCACCCCGGAATCCGCAGCGAAGCGGAGGATATCCGGGGGCCATGGCGGGAACGTCGGCAGCCAAGGGGAGACGGAGCGAAAAACACATGGCTCGTTCGTCTAACGGTTAGGACGTCAGGTTTTCATCCTGGAAACAGGGGTTCGACTCCCCTACGGGCTACCAAAGGGAGGGAGTGATTTCATGTCACTCCCTCCCTTTGTGTCGGGACCCGCAGTGAAGTCGAACGGGTTCTAGCCGTGAGCCAGCGAACGGCGAGAAGGGCGGCAAAAGCCGCCCAGGCTCAGAACGTTTCAGTTTTTTGATCGAGGCTCTGCCGAGAATTCCACTCCCAACCAGAAGCAAACAGCTCCGTGAGTTGTACCGATACGTCCAGAGGCGTCGGGCCGACCGCTGCCCAGGACAAGGAGGCGAGCCGCATGCCGACGGCGAGACGACGCGACCCCTACGGGCTATGGTTAGTATAAAAATTCAAAAACTAAATTCTTCTCCCGGCTTTTGAACTAAAATCTCGCCCAGGGCAGATATTCTTGCTTGAACATTCTCATCGTCAGCAACGCCATCTAGCCATTCTTCCACTGAACTCAAAATGGCTTCACAAAAAATGGAAACCTGTAATTGAAGCAGTAATTTACCGTTCTTCTTAAGAACGGTTCATATGCACCGACCCTAAACAAGGTTCAATGAAGATAAAATTTTCTAAAACTTTTTGTGCTTTTTGTGAAGTTATTTCAAATTCACCTTGATGCAAATAAGCACAGCGCAAGGCATAAAAATCATAACCGTTTAGAAAGACGTGTTCTTGGGGACCCGATCCAACCCGACGGGTAAATTTATTTTGAAGATGCTGATTAAACCAATCAATATAACGATCTCGGACGATACTATTTGGATTCTCTAGACGACCACAAATATCAACCAGAGTCAGTGCTACTAAAAGAGCCGCATAATAATTTTTCTCGGACAAAGATTTCCTGACCGAATCTACAAAATGTCTCATGACGTCAATTAAAAAATAATTTAGTGGCTAATCCCCCACGGGGTTATATAGCATGGCAAGACCTTTCGAAACAATGCCGCAGCGCCTCCGACCACCGCCTCAGCTCCTCGATCAGGGCGTTCCAATTCTCGACCGTGTGGGCTACCAAAAGCGTCGCTCCAGCCAGAGGGGCGTTTTTGTTTGATGGGTCTGATGGGGTTGAAAACATTTTCGCTCTTTGTCGTCCCGGACTCTGAACCGTAATCTCACCTCTGTCGTCCCGGACCTGATCCGGAACCCAGAGGCAGAAGAGATCGGATCCTGGATCCCGGATATTACTCGCTGCGCTCGCAATTCCGGGATGACAAGTTAAGAAATAATG
>Ga0051987_10001185_pt1 | contig 13527 bp, 7 predicted proteins | sample CryGey08umfilter_2_FD_58083 | JGI IMG/M metagenome (GOLD analysis project Ga0051987, IMG submission 58083) | Groundwater microbial communities from aquifer in Utah, USA - Crystal Geyser 4/10/14 0.8 um filter | ecosystem: Environmental > Aquatic > Deep subsurface > Groundwater | place: USA: Utah... | reverse complement strand
GCGACAGGTGCTCCAACCAAACAAGATGAAAGGATCTATGTCTTCCCTTAAGCTGATAGCTGAGTCTGTCACCTACCTGCACCCGGATAAAATCTGCGACCAACTCTCTGATCTGTTGTTGGATGAGTACTTGCGGCAAGACCCCTACTCCCGCGTGGCGATCGAGACCGCTGGCGGGCATGGGCAGGTGGCGTTGTTTGGTGAGGTGACGTCTACAGGCGAGGTGGATCATGCCGCCGTGGCGCGCCAGTACTACAAAAAAATCACGGGCAAGGATATTCAAGTCAGCTCTCATATTGCGGCTCAGTCGCCTGAGATTGCCCAAGGTGTGGCTAGCGGTGGCGCGGGCGATCAAGGGATGATGCTAGGCTATGCCTGTAGTGAAAATGAGTTGTTTCTGCCACAAGAGCTGTACTTGGCCCGCAAGTTGTTGGCAGGCTTTGACGTGGATGCCAAGTCACAAGTGACGCTGGAGCATGGCGAGGTGACGTCGGTGGTGCTGTCGGCTCAAGGCAAGACGCAAGCTGAGTTGAAGCAGCATATTCTGCAGTGTGGTGTGGAGGTGGACGAGAAACAAATTTTTGCCAACTACACTGGCGCGTTTGAAGTGGGTGGTTTTGACGCGGATAGTGGCTGTACGGGCCGAAAGATTGTGGTGGATGCCTATGGCTCAAGGGTGCCCGTGGGTGGTGGGGCTTTTTCTGGCAAAGATGCCACCAAGGTGGATCGCAGTGGTGCCTACATGGCGCGCTGGGTGGCGTTGCAGCTGTTGAAGAAGTACGGAGCCAGCGAGGTGCTGGTGAAGTTGGGGTATGCGATTGGCAAGGCTGAGCCAGTGCTGCAAGTGGCTTGGGTGGATGGTGTGGCGGAGCGGGTGGAGTATGACTGTAGGCCACAGGCGATCATTGAGCGGTTTGAGTTGAGGCGGCCAATCTATTTGGATACGGCGAGGAACGGGCATTTTGGGAGAATTGGTGGTGTGGGGTGGGAGGAATAATTAGCCAAGTTGCTGCTATAATCACCACATGGCTATTTATCAGCAAATTTGTATATTCCATGCCTGACCACTTAAAATTTAATTGTGATGTACATGTATATAGAAGCAAACATAAAATATAGGTGAACGATATAAAGTGAAAGTGTTAGTTCACAAGGATTGAAGTATTAGGATAGTCCAATAACCAAGACTTTTTTATAAGAATGATTAATATGAGTACAGATTTAACCTTTATTACTAACGAGAATGGTGAAAACCTAAAAACCAGGTTTAATGTTTTGGTTAAAGATACTCGATTATTTGACATATTAGTTGGTTATTTTTACACCAGTGGTTTTTATGCCATCTATCCTCAACTAGAAAAAACTGAAAAAATTAGAATTTTAATTGGTATCAGTACCAATAAAGAAACTTACAACCTTCTTCAAGTATCAAAATCTTATAAAGAGTTTGGTGATGATATTGGTGAGAACATTAAAAGGGAAATGGATGAAAGTGAGAATAGTCACAAAGTAGAACTAGGCGTTTACAAGTTTTTAGAATGGTTAAAGTCTGGAAAACTAGAAGTAAGAGCATATCCCGAAGAAAAGATTCATTCAAAACTATATATCATGACCTTCAATGAAGATGACCGAGATCTAGGTAGAGTGATTACTGGTTCGAGTAATTTTACACAAAGCGGATTAGTAGATAACTTAGAATTCAATGTTGAGCTTAAAAATCCTTCAGACTACAAATTCGCTCAAAATAAATTTAACGAGCTTTGGGAAAATGGGATTGACGTAAGTGATAAATATGTTGAAACAATCGAAAATGATACATGGCTAAGATCGGATATTACACCATACGAGTTATACTTAAAATTTCTTTATGAGTATTTTAGGGAAGAAATTAACGAAGAAGAAAATTTAAGTCATAACTATCGTCCAGATAATTTTAAAGAATTAAAATATCAAGATCATGCTGTCATTAATGCAAAAAAAATTGTAGAAGAATATGGTGGCGTTTTTCTATCTGACGTTGTTGGACTTGGTAAGACGTATATGGGCACCATGTTATGTCAAGAGCTAGCTGGAAAAGTTTTAGTATTAGCTCCTCCTCATTTAATTGATGAAAGTAATGAAGGTAGTTGGAAAAACTCATTTAAAAACTTTGGATTTCGATCTAAAGACTATAAATGTGAATCAATAGGAATGTTAGACAAAATCATTAATAAAGATTTGCATAAAGAATTCGACATAGTTGTAATAGATGAATCGCATAGATTCCGTACTGAAGAAACTGAGACATATGCCAAATTGGCACAAATATGTAGAGGAAAAAAAGTAGTTCTTGTTACCGCCACACCTTACAACAACTCCCCAAAAGACTTACTTTCTCAAATTAAATTATTTCAACGATCAAAACAAAGCACCATTCCTAATTTGCCAAACTTAGAAGGGTTCTTTAAGGTTTTAGAGAAAAAACTAAAAGATCTTGATCGAAAAAAGGATAAACAAAGATATATCGACGTTACAAAAGAAAACTCAAGGTTGATAAGAGAAAAAGTTCTGAAGTACTTAATGGTTCGACGCACTAGAACAGAAATTGTTAAATATTATGGGGACGACTTGCAAAAACAGAGAATGAGTTTTCCTAAAATAGCAAATCCTGAGCCAATTTTCTATGAATTTAGTAAAGAAGAAGATAGGGTTTTTTTTGAAACATTAAAAATTATTACTAACGATTTTAAATATTCACGATACACTCCGCTCCTTTACTATAAAGGTATTTTAGATTCAGAGAAGCAGCAACAGAAAAACATGATGAAATTTATGAAAATGTTATTGATAAAAAGACTAGAAAGTAGCTTCTATGCATTTAACAAATCAATTGATAGATTTATTTCATCATATGAAAGATTTATCGAAACCTACGAAGATGGAAGCGTGTATGTGAGTAGGAGTCATATTCAGAAAATATTTGACTATTTAGATGAAGGGAATCTTGAGGCAATCGATAAGTTAGTTGGGGATAACAAAGCTGAGAAATTTGAAACTAAGGATTTCACTCAAGAATTTATAAAAAATTTACAAGATGATCTAAAAATCCTTAAAGATATTAAAAGACTTTGGGCAAATATCTCCCGAGATCCAAAAATATTAGCTTTTAAAGAAAAATTATCTATAGAAGAACCAGTGAAAAAAGGCAAAACAATTATATTTACTGAATCAAAAGAAACAGCAGAATATTTATTTAGAAATTTGCAAGATATTTTTCCTGATCAAATCATTTATTTTTCTGGTGAAAGTGCTATTTCTGAGAGAGATCTCGTGATGGAAAATTTTGATGCTAATTCGAAAATTGTTAAAAATGATTACAAAGTTTTGATAACTACTGATGTTTTGTCTGAAGGAACAAATCTTCATCAATCCAACGTTGTTATCAATTACGATATTCCATGGAACACTACCAAAATAATGCAAAGAGTAGGACGTATAAATAGAGTTGATACTAAACACAGCGAAATTCACACATACACTTTGTTCCCTACGGAACAATCTAATGAACAAATAAAACTAAAGGAATTAGCCGAAGCTAAAATCCAAGCATTTATTACTTTACTTGGAACTGATGCAAAATTATTAACTGAAGATGAAGTTCCAGAGGGTCATAGTCTCTTTAGTCGAATGCTTTCAAAAGAAATGATTGAAGGTGAAAACCAAAATGAAGAAAGTGATCTTGGATATTTGCAAGAGATCAGAGAAATCAGAGATAATGATCCTAAACTATTTGCAAAAATTAAAAGACTTCCAAAAAAAGCACGCACTGCAAGGAAATCACAAAATTCAAAGACTGAGCTTTTAACATACTTTAGAAAAGGAAAGATCCAAAAGTTTTTCACAGTAGAAAATAGCGATTCAGCAGGTGCTCATGAAATTGATTTCATTGAAGCTGCAAAAATCCTGTTTGCGAAGGTAGGCGAGAAAAAATTATCAATGAATAAAATATTCTATGACTTGCTTGAAATGAATTTATCAATGTTAGATCAAGTGGAAAATTATGAAGAAAATGAATTTTCTGCCAAACGAGGAAGCAGAGATAATGCCGCTCGACTTCATAAAATATTAAATGCCAAACAAGTAAAGAACTATGAAAGATTCACAGATGATGATGAGGAATATCTAAGGACAGTTATATTTGAACTAAATAGTGGTGGTATTCCTAAAAAAGTAACACAGAGAATTTACCAGGCAATATCTCAAAATAGAGATATCATTAATAATCCAATTAAAATTTTAGGTATTTTGAAAACAACGCTACCCTCAGAGTTTTTGCAAGATTCAGAAAATGGTGTAAACCTCAATGCTTCTTCTAAGAAAGAAATAATTCTCTCAGAATACTTCATAAGTAACTAAAGTATATGAAACAGAATGATGCAAAAAAGATAATAAGAAATGTTTTTAATAGTGAATTTAATGATGATAAATTTCAAGTGTTTATTAGCAACCTTTTAAAGAATTTCAAAAGAATTAATAAAATAGTCGACAACGCTTACGTCAAAGATTCTTTTAAGTCATTCATTGACTACTATAAAGTGATTGGTACTTTTGAAGATGATGGGTCACAAAATACTGACATTCTAGAAGTGTATTTAACTAACGACAAATCATTAGATAGAGCCAGAACAGCTCAAAGAAATTTTATTGCCGAGTATTTAAAATCCAATGGTAACCAGGCGGCATTAGTTGCCTTTATCCCTCAAAACAAAAAAGATTGGCGTTTTTCACTTATAAAGCTAGAACATTCACTTGCAGTCAAAAATAACAGAGTCATAACAAAAGAAGAGATCACTCCAGCAAAGAGATGGTCGTTTCTAGTTGGAGAAAATGAAGGTAGTCACACTGCGCAAAGCCGATTTGTTAATCTACTTGTTAGTAATGAAAAGCCGAACCTAGGAGAGTTTGAGACTGCTTTTAATATTGAGGTTGTCACTAATGATTTTTTTGAAAAATATAAAGAATTGTTTTTAGTTTTCAAAGAAAACTTGGATAAGCTTTGCTCAGATGATGAAAGCATAAGAAATGAATTCAGGGAAAAAGAGATAGAAACTGCTGATTTTGCAAAAAAAACTATGGGTCAAATTGTGTTTCTATACTTTTTACAAAAAAAAGGTTGGTTTGGCGTAGCTCCTAATAAATCGTGGGGAGATGGGCCCAAATTTTTTTTAAGAGAGCTATTTGACCGAAGATCAAAATATGGGAAGAATTTCTTCAATGACGTCTTGGAACCTTTATTTTACGAGGCTCTTGCACAAGATAGAGGAAAAAATTCTATTTACCCCAAATTAAATAACTGCAAAATGCCATTTCTGAATGGTGGACTTTTTGAACCTATGAATGAGTATTCTTGGGAAACCATCAATATCAATATCCCTGATGAAGTATTTTCAAATCAAATTGTCACAAAAGACGGTGATATTGGCAATGGCATTTTTGATGTATTTGAGAGATATAACTTCACAGTAAATGAAAATGAACCGTTAGAAAAAGAAGTCGCTGTTGATCCAGAAATGCTAGGTAAAGTCTTTGAAAACTTACTCCATATTAAAGACAGGAAAAGTAAGGGTGCATTTTATACTCCTCGAGAGATTGTACATTACATGTGCCAAGAATGTTTAATTAATTATTTCGAAGTAGAAACAAAAGATATTCCTAAAAAAGATATTGAGAACTTTATCCATACTGGAGATCGAATAATTGAAAATGATAGTGCAGCTCTCAAAAAAATTAAAGCGAAAGAACAAAAAGGTTACAAGTATTCTGGAAGTTATAAGCTGTTATTAGCAAATTCGATTATAAGTAAGGCAAAAGAACTTGATTTGTTATTAGAAAATATAAAAGTTGCAGATCCCGCTGTAGGTTCTGGAGCTTTCCCCTTAGGAATGATTAACGAAATTGTTAGAGCAAGAAAAATATTAAACATTTACTTGGATAATAATATTACAGATTACCAGCTAAAGAAGCATGCAATTTCTAATTCTATTTATGGTGTTGATATTGATCCAGGGGCAGTTGAAATTGCTAAATTACGTCTCTGGTTAACGTTAATTGTAGAGGAAACAACGCCAAACCCACTTCCAAACCTTGATCATAAAATAATGCAAGGCAATAGCCTGATTTCTGAATATGAGGGCGTTCAGCTTTTTGATGGATCCATACTTAATAATACTAAATCTAGTGATGAGAATACAAGCCTGTTGAAACAAAGACTGTCAAATCTACAAGGTGAATACTTTGAGTTGTTTGGAAATAACAAGCTCACGCCAATTATAAAAATTGAGATTGAAAATGAAATAAAAACTATTCAAAAAGGTTTGAAGTCTTTAGAAATAATAAATCCTAGTAAAGGCAATAATCCAACACTATTTGACTCACCAGAGAAAACTGAGATAGCAATTGAAAAATCTAATCAGCTTCAAAGAAAAACCAAAGAGTATGTTTTTGAATCTAGGAGAACTCAAAAGGAAAAACTAAAGCATGAAATTGATGATTTGAAATGGGAACTAATTGAGGCCTCATTTGAAGAACAAGGTAAAAATACAAAGCTAGAAGAATTAAGCAAGCTTCGCCATAAAAATATTAAACCATTCTTTGTCTGGAAACTTGAATTTAGCGATGTGTTTAGAACAAAGAGTGGATTCGATGTGGTTATCGGTAATCCTCCTTATGTTGGTGAAAAAGGAAATAAAGAAACATTTCAAGAAATAGCTAAAGGTAATTTAGGCAAATTTTATCAGGGAAAAATGGATTTATTTTATTTTTTCTTTCATCTAGCCTTAGACATTGGAAAAGAAAATTCAATCAATTCATTCATCACAACTAATTATTTTATTACAGCACAAGGAGCAAAGAACTTAAGGTCTGACCTCAGGCAGAGAGCTGTTATTAGAAAACTTATCAATTTCAATGAACTAAGAATATTTCAAACAGCACTTGGGCAACACAGTATGATCACTCTTTTTTCTAAAGAAAAGAAGGAGGAGATGTTATCCTCAAATTACATTGTATCTAAAAAGGGTGCTGCTGATGAAAATATTTTAAGAACCATTTTGAATGGGAATGATGCCACTGTTCATAGATTCCATATTAAACAAATTGATCTCTACGAGGGAAATGAAAATTACATAAGGTTAAGAGGTATTAACAACTTTCAGAATCCCATAGATAAAATTTTGGAAAAGATGAAAATACAAGGAGTTGATTTAGGTGGAAAGAATGGAATCGCAAATGTTAATAATGGTATATTTTCTGGTGCTGACACCTTGAATCAGAAGAATAAGGATAAATATAATATCATTGATGCCGAAATTGGAGATGGGATTTTTATTTTAACTAATGAAGAAATTAAAAAATTAAAGTTAAATGAAAAGGAAGAAAAAATAGTAAAACCTCTTTACAAAAATAGCGATATATATAAATATTCTACTAACAATAGTAATAGTCTAAATATTTTAAACTTAAGATACACTGACAGGCCAAATATTGACGACTTTCCCAATATTAAAAATCATTTGGATAAATTCAAAAGAATGTTAATAAATAGACCAAGAACGGGAACGTTGGAATCCGCTTTTAATAATGGGTACTGGTATGTTATGTCTACTAGTAGAAAGTTAGATTTTGATAACAAAAAAATTGTCTTCCCACAGAGATCTAAACATAATACCTTTGGATACAATGAAATCCCTTGGTATGCAGCTTCAGATGTCTTTTTTATTACAGAAAAATCCAAAAAGATAGTTGATCTAAAATACGTGTTAGCACTTTTAAATTCAAAGTTGTTTTATACGTGGCTTTATTTTAGAGGAAAAAGAAAGGGTGAAACACTAGAACTTACTGGGACTCCTGTCTCAGAAATTCCAATTAAAGAAATATCAATTAATAATCAAAACCCTTTTATTGATATGGTAGATAGAATTTTAAATATCACCAGTAAGAATGATTATAATCCGCACAAACCCCCCATCGAACAAGCGAGCTTAGAAAAACGAATTGATCAAATGATTTACGAATTATACGGCCTGACCGATGAAGAAATTGAAATTGTAGAAAGTACATAAAATGACTTCCTCTCAATTTTCAATCAACAAAAATGAATATAAGTGCATTAACTATCAGTTTAAGGGCAAGATAATTGAAATTTACTTTCACTCTCCTAAATATAGTTTCCATGAATTCTTTGAACACAAAAGAAGAACTACGACATTTCCGCATTATAGAAACTTGCTTGATTTTTTGTTTGAAAATGAAGGTTTAAGCATCTTTTTTACACTTGATGAAATCAACTTACCATTTATCAAAATTGATGATGACTTATTGGTTAATATGGATCAATATCAACAATTCTGTGTAGAAATAGGAAGCAAAACTTCTGGTAGAGCAAAAGCATTCTTTGGAAAACACCTTTCATTAAGTCAAATGCTTACTGATGAAGAAAAAAAAGACTTATTGAGTTTAGAACTGAAATCACAAACAGTAGTTGATGCTGTTCAGCAAATGTCAGAAGAAGAACAAAAAAGTTTTCTAGAAAGATTGAATCAGGTAATTCCTATAAACAGTGTCGACACAAATACTAGTCAATATAACTTAAGAGATTTGGTCAATGCTTTAAAAAATTTTTCCAGTAATGCTACATTACGACATGCAACCCTAATTACATTACCCTATATACAATTAAATACATTGAAAGAAAATCTTTCTTTTTTAAAAGATGCGCTAGGAGATAATAAAACTGAAACAGATATCCAAAATTGGATTGACGAAGACAATAGAAAATATAGCAAACAGCGTTGTATGGTGTTTGGAATTGAATTTATTGATCCTAAAAGGGAGGGTGAACTTAGTCGTAAAAGATTTGATGTTCTCGCAGAACAAAATAGACGGTATCACATCATCATTGAGCTAAAAGGGCCAGAGGCAGACATTTTTGAAGTAAAACAAGTTTTAAATAACAATGGGGGTGTTTCTACTGAGTACAGAATCTCTGAAGAGTTATCAAGGGCAATTCCTCAAGTGCTAGGTTATAAAAAATTATATTTAGAAATGAGCTCAGAGGAGCTTGAGACAATTGGATTAAAAGAAAAAAAAGAAATTTCAAAATGTATTATTGTTATTGGTAAAAGAAGTGATTCCTCTGTTTGGCTTGAAAACTTCGATGATTTAAAAAATAGTTTAAATGGTATTGAAATTTGGACGTATACTGATTTAGTTGAAAAACTTGAAAATACTATTGAGAACTTAGAAAACAATCTATAATATACTCCTCAAAAAACTGACGAGGAGTGATTTAACACTAGGCTAAATCATGGATTGGGGCCCAACTTGCGTTGGTCTTGACCCAATTTGCTGAATCGACAGCACCTTGCTTGGTTTTATAACCTTCACTCCAAGCAACGATTTCGTTGTTTGCAGCGACAAGACGCCATCTGTATTCACCATTTTGGTCAATATAGATTTGGAATCTAACCATTTTTCTCACCTCCTTTCCAAAATACTAAAGGGAAGCTTGCTACTTAAAACGCTCCCCCGCCTAAAAACACCAAGTGATGTCCTTAGGAGGGAAGGCGTGAGCTAGACTAATACCCCCTAATAAGGGCTGGAGGTTTCCTCGCCAGTTTTTTAAGGAACAATATAGCGAAATATAATCCTGGAATTATTATATGTCTAGTACTACTCCAAAATCTTGGCTAGCTCCCCCCACACCCTCCACATTGCCTCCGTGTCCAACTTGCAGTACAACAGCAAATCGTACCTGACCTTCTCCCGCTCCTCCCCGGTCAACCCACCATACACCAGCTCGTGCCACTTGGTCATGGCCTCGTCGCCTTTGCCAATCTCCAGACTATCATAACTCAACTCGCTCACCAGCACGGGCAACACATACTTAATACTGGTACTTCCGTGGAATCGGTAGTCCATGTAGTAGCCTTTTTTGAAGATATCCATCAAGTCATACTGAAAGGTAATGGACTGATACGGCTTGTAGCCATCATGGATATACGGGTAAAATATAGACTAAGAAATCACTGCTCCTCCAATTGACTGTTACACGAACAAATTTACCCTGGAGAGAGGAAGTGAGGAAAGATATTTTGTTATGGTAGCCAAATAATTCGTCGATTGAAGATCACATCCCGGCTCGTATATACTGACTAGGCATGGATAATAACCAACCAACAACTCCAATCAACCCACAACCTACAAATCCCACCAATCCTGTTCCAATTCAGACACTCCCAGACCAACAGCCTCAAACAAAGCCAATAACGGAACAGCTTCCTCAGCAGGCTAATACACAGTTAAATCAACTTCCACCTCAAGAGGAAGTTTATTCACAACTACCAAACGACAACTTACAAAATCCCAAAATATCTACTCCCCAGCAAAGAAACAACTCAAATAAGAAGTCTGTAGTCATCGTTGCAATTCTTGTGTTACTTGTAGCTCTACTTGGTATTGGTGCATACGCTTTTTACCTGCAAATTGATACTAGTAATCCTTTGACAAAGATGTTGAAAACCTCAACGACAACATCACTTCCCACATCAACACAAAGTTCTGATATTGATACCAAGAAATGGAGCAATTTTGGAGATCAAAATGCGAGGTATCATATTAGTTATCCGGAAACTTGGAAGTATGACTCATCAACCAGATCCATGCAGTCAGACGATATTATGCTAAACCAAGGGAATGATTCTGTGGAGAAGGGTGCAAGACTGTCTGTTCAATATAATCAGAAAGATTCCTTGCCCAGAAGTACATTTACTGCAATCCCTTCTGAAGATTTATCGATATTGTCTCAAAAATACGTTACCGTAGGTCAGGAGAAAGCAACGTACTATGTGGTGAAAGATCTAGAAACAAATAAGAAGTTGAATATAGTGACGTTTTCAGATGAGTATACTAGTTTTGAGATAAAGTACGAGTATGAGCAATCTCGAGAGCAGGAACTAACCGAAATTTTTGATTTAATTCTTCAATCTTTTCAATTTACCTATGAGGATTATTTGCCAGAAGACCAAAGTAGCGGGCGTGTAGAGCCTGTCACAAAAGATAACTTTGCAATTGAACAAGCAGATGATTCTATTCAAGCAACCGTAATCCCTGGCTACGTTGTGGAAAATCAATATGGTGGATATTTTATCATTATGCAATTAACAGCCACCAGCAAAGAGGGAAATATAACGGAGCTTGCGGTATGGGCTGATGAGGATACAGAGAAGACATGGCAGCCGTATCTTGATGATTTTACGCCAGACAGCTATGGGATGAGTGCAAATCTCACCACAAAAGAAAAAGGCAATGTGTATGTGCAATTTCGAGATAGCGCAGGAAATTCAACAATTGTAACTTTATCAAAAGAGGAGCTTGATCTTCTACTACAAGAATAAGCTTCAAATGCTCATCTCAATATCATAATGCCGCGACTGAAGTCTTTTTCATCATCATATTAATCAAAGAGGATGCTCAGATCTCGTTTCGAGTTTAGATCAAGTTTTAGATCATCGGCTAGCTTTTCAGCCTGGTACTCTTTCACTGCTGCTAAAAAGTTGGCCTTATAAATAACAGCTGGCAATACAAGTTTTGGCATATGTCTATTCTAGCGCGTGAGTGTACCTTATTTCCCGCAGGGTAAACCCATCCTTATCATCATCTTTGGTGTCGCCCTCTAAAACCCAGCCTCGTTTTTCATACCACCTCCTGGTCTTTTTATTCGAAATCAAAACCCAGAGCGTTGCCGACGAGTAGCCAAGATTTTTCAAATCGGCAAAGGCTGCACTCATCAACACAGCGCCCACTCCCTTGTTCATCTGGGCTGGATCAACATAAAGTGACCAAAGCTCCCCAGTTGAGTAGACCATGTCTTCATCTCGGCAGTAGCCAACCGTACTGAAGCCCGCCAACTGACCGTCAATTTCTGCCACCAGCGTGCTCACTCCTTTTTCAGCTTTCGTCAAAATTTTTTGCCAGCGTGTTTTCCGTTTTTCGACCGAAAGAGAATCAAGCACCGAATCAGGCATTTGGCCGCGATAGGCACACTGCCAAGTTTGAACGTGAATTCTAGCTAGCTCCTCACAATCTGAAAGTTGGGCGGTTCGAGTGGTAATTGTTGCCATTAAGGCAGTATAGCAGGTGGATAAAAACGATTAGGCAATAACCTCATACCCCTGCTCAACAATCACCGCCGCAATTTTTTCTGCGCTCACCTTAGTTGGCTCAAAAAAAACAATCACTTCTGACTTAGCGTAATTCGTGGTCGCTTTTAACACTCCGTCAGTGTCCTCTAGCGCACCGTCAATATTCATGGCACAGCTAGTGCAGTGCATGCCGCCAATTTTAAGGACCACTTTTTCGCCTACCGGTTTTTTTTCAAATAAGCCAAACATTAGATCACCTCCATTACTCCTGAATACATGCCCATTGAGCAGGTGTACGTAAATTTACCTTTCTTGGTTGGCGTAAAAGTAAAGGTCTGACTGTCAGTGGCATCCAAAAACGTTTTGATTTTAAACTCCGGAAAGACAAATGACAGAGCGCAGCTATACACCTTGTTACTAGTCAACGTTAGTTGAACCGGAACTCCTTGTTTGACCCTGACATAGTTTGGCGAATAGCCACTGTTCATCACCGCAATGGCCACTTTTTGGACACCGTTCTCGGCCAACACTGCTGGCGCGGGAGCAAATCTCTCTTCAGAAAAGAAGTAGGTTACTGGCCGGACAATTTTTTGCAAAGTGACCGGAGAGTTTAAGACTATCAAAACGCCATTCACTCCCCAAACTGCCAGAAGAATTAGAACAAAAGCGGCAAAACGAGTAAACTTTTGATACCAACCCTCGCTGAGCTTGGCCGTGGCCACGCCAATTAAGGCAAATAAAGGCAAAGTACCTAAAACAAATGAGAACATAATTAAGGCGCCGTAGATGGGATTGCCGGTGTTAATGGCCAGCACTTCCATGGCTTGAGTGACCCCACACGGCACAAAAATGGTCAACGCCCCCAACACCAGTGGCGCAAACAGGGCTTTGCTTTTACTACTGCCCCTGACCATCTTTTGCAAAAATTTGGGCGGTTGCAGCGCCACATACCTGAAGATCGGGTGAACATTCAGTAAGTTCATGGCGGTGGCAAACATAAAAAGGGCGGTAAAGATTTGGAAAAATAATCTTACTCCCAAGCTTAAAGTAATCGCCACCCCCAAAGCACCAAGCAAAAATCCAAGCACGGTATGAGTAACCAACTTGGCCACTAGAAACATTGTCACCGGCAACCAATCTAGTTGGTCAAATGAAGCCAAGGCAAAGGTTTTTGAAGGCTTTTTCTTAACTTGAGCGTGCTCTTCTTCTTTTTGATTAGCAATCAAACCTGCCAACAAGCCTCCCTGCATCGCCAGACAAGAGAGCCCGCCGGTAGTTAAACCAGTTAAAAAAATTACAAATAAGTTCATAGGTTTGATTGTAGCTTAATACGTTTGAGCCGCAAGGC
>Ga0051987_10001180_pt1 | contig 13561 bp, 10 predicted proteins | sample CryGey08umfilter_2_FD_58083 | JGI IMG/M metagenome (GOLD analysis project Ga0051987, IMG submission 58083) | Groundwater microbial communities from aquifer in Utah, USA - Crystal Geyser 4/10/14 0.8 um filter | ecosystem: Environmental > Aquatic > Deep subsurface > Groundwater | place: USA: Utah... | reverse complement strand
GCTACAGAATCTGGCACCAAGACAAAAACTGGCGTCCCAGTTTCAATTAGTGCCAAGACGCCGTGTTTTAACTCGCCCGCAGCAAAGCCCTCCATGTGCAGATACGTCGACTCTTTTATTTTCAGGGCTGCCTCGAGTGCTAATGGGTAACAATCTTGTTTGCCAATCACAAACAAATTCTTGTTTGTTTGCAAAACTGGGACTAACGGCTCAAGGTGCTGCTCACAGTATGTGCGCCCAATAACGCGCGGGAGCGCCTCGATTAATTGCTGCAATTGCCGCTTGATCTGCATCGCTTTGGGTTGGGGTGTAGCCAACAACAAAAACGTGGCCAGCTGCGCCGTAAACGACTTTGTAGCCAAGACACAAATTTCTGGTCCAGCGCCCAGCGACAGAGTTTGGCTGGCCAAGCGACTAAGCGATGAGTCAATCCGATTGACCAGGGCCGAAAATGTCTGTTCATGTTGGTGTAACCACTGGGCGTGCTCAATGATATCAATGGTTTCACCACTTTGCGATACAAATAAAACATGCATTGAATCATCAATCATATTTCGCCAAAGCTTAAACTCACTGGCGCTAAAGGCTTGCACCCAGGTTCCACCAAGCTGGGCAAAGTAGTAACTGGCAGCCAGACAGGCGTGGTAAGCCGTGCCGCAGCCAACCAAAATCAATTTGTTGCCGGCAATTTTTTGTTGAAAAACCAGCAGTTCCGCCTGGTCGCTTAAAACTTTGCCTAGCACTGCTGGCTGCTCAGAGATTTCTTTGATCATGAAATGAGGAAACCTTCCCTTATTCACGGCTTCTGCACTCAGTTGCAGTGGTTGCCAGTTAATTACTATTGGTTGACCTTCAAAATTGGTAAGAGAAATGTACTCCTGACTGAGCAGCGCCAACTCTCCCTCTGCTAGGAAAACTATTTGCTTGGCAATACCTGCCAAGGCAGTGGTGTCGCTGGCCAAGTAGTAACCGGAATCGGTTTTGCCAATTACCAGCGGCGAGCCATTTCTGATGGCGGCAATTTGTCGGGTGGGGGCGTGAGCGACAACTACACCATTAAGACCCTTCAAAGTTTGGGTGGTGAGAATTAACGCTTTCTTAAGGGAATTGGACTTTAGGTTTTTGTCGAGCAGGGCAGTAATAACTTCGGTGTCAGTTTCTGATTTGAACGGGTACTCGTCAAGGGTTTGCTTGAGTTCTGAATAATTTTCAACGATGCCATTGTGTACGACCGCCAGGGTTTGGTTGGGGTTCAGATGAGGATGAGCGTTAGCAACGCTAATCCCGCCGTGAGTAGCCCAACGGGTGTGACCGATCGCCAGAGTTGAGTCAAGCGCTCTCAAAGTTGCGTCACCAATTTTGCCAATCTGTTTGGTTACTTGGAGTTTGTTGCCAGTTTGGTAGGCCACTCCCCAGCTGTCGTAGCCTCGATACTCTAACTTTTTTAAGCCGGTAATAACTTGTTGAGGGGCGTCAGTTTGACTGCCCACGTACGCAAAAATTCCACACATAGTGCCTTTCTTTAGACAGGTTCAAAAATATTGATAAATAGGGAAAATTTGATGAAAGATAGCCGAATAGATTTGAAGTAGCTTTGGGCTAAGCCTCACGGCCTAGGTTTTTTCTTTTCAATTTCGATGCCATAACACCGGCAGGTTTCCGCTGATACTCATGCTTTTTCGAATTTCAAAAAAACATGGTTCGATTGTGCTTTGTCGTCTCAAAAAAAGCACCCTGCTCCTCGTATCCTTGAATAATCAAGGCCACACGCTCTAAGTTAGATTGCTATCTGGGTGGACCTCCTTTCATTATGTGTGCAGTATATCAGAATCAAAAAATTGTATTCTTGAGTTTCGTAAATGGTATACTCCAGGTGATGATAAAAGTAATTTCACAACCAATTACTCAATCAACTCTTCAAAAAGAAGCTCAAGAGGTGCTGGGCGAACTGGTCAAAGCTGTCGTTGATATTGAACAAGAAATAATGGCTATCAGTGGTGAGCTTCATGCTGATGAAGAAGCAGTCTTGATCGGGCAAGGATCAAAACAAAAAAATCTGTGGGGCATCAATCTGTACCCCGATTTATTTGGTCAAGAAGATTGGCTTGAGTTTGACTCGATGATTAATTTGCGACCATCGGGGGGAAACAATACTCGTGGCGTTGAGGATGAAAAAATTCGCACAAAAATTAGACACATAGTTTCAAAATTAGTGACAAAAAAATAACCACCATGCCAGTCCATGAACAACTAGCACAAGGCCGTTGGCAAGAATTAACTTTTTTGGAGCAAATGGCCAATGTTGGCAGCGAAGTGGAACGAGCAATCAGTTGGCGAAACAAAAACCAGAAGAAATTAATGTTAGGGTCAATTACTCGGGCTTTTGAATTATTATCACTGACAATTGATGCGCAGCGAGAATCAGAATCAAGACTAAAAGAGCTATGTAGAGTCAAAGAGTGTTTGGCAGACAGTTTTTTAGATAAAAATTCTTTCCTTTCTAGTGATGGAGATTGGAAATCATACTTTCGCAGTTTTACTTACGCAGCCAATGTCAAAGCTGGCCGGTGAGTGTGTTATAATACCACCTCAAGTAAAAATGGTTACTTTACCGGCTTGGTGGCTGTCCACTGACTGGCTAAAGGCAATGCTTCAAGTAGAGGCGCGAAAGGATACCATGGCACTAACACGAGTCCAAAAAGGTCAGATCATCAAGGACTACCAACTATTTGAAGGCGACACTGGTTCACCAGAGGTGCAAATCGCACTTTTAACCGCCTCAATTCAACAATTGACCGAACATTTAAAGCAACACAAAAAAGATGACCACTCACGCCGTGGTTTGTTAAAGCAGGTGGCCAAGCGTCGCCGCTTATTGAATTTCTTGCTGGAGCGCAGTGAAGATCGCTACCGCAAACTGATTGAGCGGTTGGGGTTGAGTAAATAATTTATTCTAAAATGGCAGCAGTTAAAACAAAAAATCCCACTTCTAGAGTGGGATTTCATGACTGGATTCTGCAACCGGCAGCCTCCCCACATTTTCCGAGTCTATACGGCAAACCTTGCTTAATCTGTAGAAGAGACGATGAACGGCTTTTCAAAACTTGAAAAGTATACCTAAAATGTGTATAATAAGCCTATAATAAATTAACCTCACCTCTGGTGACACGAAAGAAATCAATGGCACAAGATAAAGAAATAACCAGAAGAGACGTACTAAAGGGTAACTTTGACCAACCAGCGCCTCAACCCACACTCTCACCGGAACAGCGAAAAAGTTTAGGCGAAACCACAAGAGGGATCGGTAGAGCGGCCAGTGCGACAGCGACAGTAGAAGCACACCAGAGAGAACAAGCACAGCGGAGAGAAGCCGGCAGGCAGGTGACAAATTCTGGAGAGTCATCTAAATTTAACTGCATGGCTTTACCAGGAATGATAGTGGCAAGTTTGATGGGATGGGTGATCAGAAGAAGAAATACTGTAGGAAGGCCGAGAAATGATAGTGGTGTTGTTACTGGGGGTGATCAACAGCAGAATAATGGTATATAAGCTGAAAAAAGTAGTCAGCTTCTCAATTTAAAATATCTTTCCTCCACTAGCCAAGTAGATGTCTTTTTTGTAGACTGAAGACACATATCTCTCGTGAGATAAGTGTGTTTGTGGCAGGCAATACAAAAAGAAACATGCGGTTTTTACCAATCAAAAAACTAACAAAATGGTTGTATCATCCGGACCGGATGGTGCGGCTTGGTTGGGTATTTTTGGTATTTAGCTTGCTCTTGGCGGTAGCTGTCTTTTCTTTGCTCTGGAAACCAAATCAAGCCGAGGCGTGGTGGAACGAAGCATGGATGTATAGAAAGAAAGTGGTATTGAATACTACCAGTGGCACACTCACCGATTATCAAATCCCAATTACCATCGATACCGCCGCACTCATCACTGCCGGGAAGATGCAGAGCGACTGTGACGACATCAGAGTGACCGACAAAAACGGGGTAATTCTTCCCATCTGGTATTCCGGTTGCAACACTACGACTACAAAAGTGTGGCCGAAAGTACCCTCTGTTACAACCACGGGTATCACGGTGTATATCTACTATGGCAATGCTGCGGGAACTTCGGCAAAAACAGTAGTAGGTAGATCCGATTACCCAGGTTTGAGTTGTAAATCGATTCTCGATGCCGGAAACTCTACGGGTACGGGCACGTACTGGGTTGACACTACCAATGGGGCAACTTCTGATAAACAGCAAGTCTATTGTGATATGACCAGTAACGGTGGAGGTTGGATGCTGGTTACCGCCGCTATGGTTGACTCATTTTCTGAAAATAATGTCACTAAAGTAACTACTGCCGATGCCAACGGGGGTGCAATCTATACCTTTACCAATACCGAGACAGGGTGTGGGGGTGCAGATTCAGGAGCGACGGTAAAAATTACCAACAATATTCAATGGGATGTACTGAAGGTGAAGGAAACGCTTGGTCCCGGAGCTGCCTCATGTTGGGCGACACAATCAGATGGAACTTATGGTGGACAGCAAACAAACAGCAACATGACGGCGTTTAGCTCACCAACTGATACGCTTCAAAACTGTGTGCTCAGTTGCAGCACCTCTCCATTTGTGATGCCACCTATGCAACGATGTGATAATGCTGTCGAAAATTTTGCGATTTACAACACTGGCAGCAATCGGTCATTTGAAACGGTATCAAGAAGACTTAACAGAACCTCAATGAGTGGACCTGCATTAGGACTTTCATGTAATGATGACAACATGACGACTAAGATTGAGAGTATATATATCCGCGAAAATTCATTGACGTATGCAACTCTCACTGTTGGTAGTCTGGGTACAGAAGAAAACTCCCCCAGCCCGGTTGCCTACTGGAAGTTTGATGAAGGCACTGGCACGAAGGTTTATAGCTCTACTTCAAGTCTGGGCGGAACGACCACCAACCTGGTTACCAATCCTAGTTTTGAGACCGGCACTACCAGTTGGTCACTCGGCGTTAACGGTGGTACTTGGACCCGGATTTCTACAGGCTGTGCCGTGGGTGATTACTGTCTCAAAGGGGTAACCACGACCACTAGTCAGGCAAGTGTGATTTCTGTGTCGGGATTAACTCCAGGAACGTCGATCACAGTAACGGCTTACTTAAAGGCAGAAGGTGGGTCATCAGCTCGGTTTTATGTTTCTGATCCTGGTTATGTTAACCCTATCTATAGCGGCAGTGTTACGAGTAACTATTGGGTGCGCTCAACAGCTACTAAAACCGTGCCAGCTGCTGGAGCAGTTAATATCGTTTTGTATACTAATGTTGTTGGCACCGCCTATTATGACGGCATCCAGCTTGAGGTAAATAGCACGTATACGCCATATTGTGATGGAGCTCAAACCGGTGGTGGGAGTTATGTTTGGAGTGGTACGGCACATGGATCAACGTCAACCTGCAACTTCACCACTGATGGAGATTTGGCTGACGGTACCGCGGCTCCTACTTGGCAAACTGAGGATAAGTGTGTGAGTGGAAAGTGTCTGTTGTTTGATGGAAGTAACGATTATGTGAGGGTACCACCTGGTGCCAATATAAATTTTTCAGAATCTGATAGTTTTACCGTTTCGGCATGGATTAAGAGGTCGAGTACAGGAAATATTGACATTATTTTTAATAAGCAAGAAAACGTTTCAAACGAGTTTTTATATGGACTTGATATTTCGGCAACAGACAAAGCTGAATTTAGTATTGCCAAACAAAATGTTTCAGCGACTACTTCGGTTAGTACTACAACTATTGCAGAAAATACCTGGTACTTTCTTACGGGTACTTATGATGGAACCAGTACACGGCTTTATGTCAATGGTAAGTTAGAAGATACCGATACGAAGGGATTTAGCGCATCCACACAAAGCGTGGCTAGCGCGTATATCGGTCAGCAATATAATGCCACAAGCCATTTTGGAGGATCAGTTGACGATGTAAAAATTTATAAATACGCCCGCACCGCTGCCCAGATCAAAACTGACTATACTTTGGGCGCTAGAAGCACGGGAGCAGGTGTTAGTTTTAGCCAGCCAGACAATGACTTCTTAAACAACGGTTTGGTAGGCTACTGGCCGATGGACGAAATTGCTGCGGACAGCTGTCCCACTGCCAGTGCGGATAGCTGCGATAAGTCAGGCAATGTCAGCGACGGGACATGGGGTGGCAATGCGACAACAACAGGGTTAGCTAAGTATGGCAATGCGGTTACTTTTGACGGCAATGCTGACAATGTAACTATTCTTGATAGCGATCTTTACTCCATAAATACTACCAATAAATTTACCGCTTCGGGATGGTTTTATGTCAATGCCTTGGCAGCGAGGCAAAACATTCTGAGCAAAACAAGTGGGGGTCATGAATGGGACTTTAGGTTAGATACAAATGGACAGCTTCTCGCCGTAATTTATACCTCGGCGGGTGGTACTTTCATGGTTACTGGCTCAGCGGTATCGGCAATAACACCAGGTCAGTGGTACCACACAACAATGGTGGTAGATCTGGATAAACCTGAGTTAACGTTATATATAAATGGAGTTGCCGTGGGAACTAGCACCACTACCTCTGGTAGTTATACTAATGGAACTGGTGCGTTAAGAATTGGGGAGCGGAACGATGGATCAGGAGATGTTAATGGTCGAATCGACGAAGTCCGCATCTACAACCGTGCTCTCGCTTCCAATGAAGTTGCTGCCCTCTATCACTGGGCACCGGGGCCGGTGGGCTATTGGCCGATGGATGAGAATACTGGAAGCCTGACGGTTTTGGATAAGTCGGGAAATAATTTGACCGGTATTATGAACGGTACCATGACCATTTCTGATTGGGTGCCAGGAAAGTTTGGTAGTGCTCTGGATTTTGATGGGTCTAACGATTATGTCTTATCCACAGGCGCGACACAACTTCAGAGAACAGCGAGTAATCCTTGGACGATAGGTGGGTGGTACTACATCAGGAATGCCTCTGGTGACGTTTCCACACTTACTCAAGTTAGAAAAGCGGCCAGCAATCATGGGTATTACTTGTCATATGGTATTGTTACATCAACTATATCAACAGATTATTATGGTGGTTCTGGAGCATATTGGCGTGTGAGAACCACTAATGATATTAGTCTTAATGGTTGGCATCACATCGTTGCTACTCACGATGGAGCAGGCTATACGGGAGTGAAGATTTATGTTGATGGTGTCAGTGTTCCACTAACGGTTTCAAATGCAGGATCGCCAACAGATATCACCTGGACAGATACTCGTATGTCTATTGGGGCAGACGAAGGAGCGTCACCATTGGATGGACAGGCTGATGACGTCAAAATCTACAACTACGCCCGCACCCCCGCTCAAATCGCCTGGGAGTACAACCAAGGCAAACCGGTTGCCTATTATAAATTTGACGAGTGCCAGGGTACGGTCATCAACGACTGGTCGCAAAACAGTAATGGTGGTTTTAACGGCAGAAACGGCACGCTAACCATAGGCGGAAGCGGGAACAATCAAACAGTCGGCACCTGCTCTTCAGGAGTTAGCACAGAAGCCTGGAACAATGGCACTACCGGCAAGTTTAACGCCAGCATGAGTTTTGGCGGGACGGATGATTATGTCAATGTTCCTGGAAGTTTCTTATATGACGAACAGACCATCTCATTTTGGGCAAAAGCGGATTGGACCACAGCTGCAGGTATACCCTTAAGCAGCTTGCAGTGGACGAGTCCCGATCATGACGGGTTTAGATTTGAGCTTTTAAATGATAATCTGGTAACCATGATCTACAACAACGCCTATGGGGAGTATACTTACTCACACGCTTTAACCGGATCAGATTGGCATCAATTTACACTGACTTGGACAGGCACAGTCACTAAATCATACGTAGATGGCAAAATGGTAGATAGCGCCACCAGAACTAATGGTTTTGCTGCAATCCCTGGCGACATGGATATCGGGCGATATAACTATATGGACAATGGTTACTTTACCGGCCAGGTTGACGAAGTTAAAATCTTCAACTACGCCATGACAGATGAGCAAGTCAAACTTGACTACAACAACTCGGCGGCGGTGCGGTTTAATTAAACCACCCAACTTGTTCATGATCGGTGCTAAGTCATTGTCTCTAATCAGAAATTCTTCATTCAAACTGTCATAGCAATTTTTTCTAAGCCTGGCATATGAGAATAAAGTTATCTGGTATAATTCGGTCTTATGAAAGAGACAGCAGAGTTTGTCGCAAGAAAGCCATCACCAGAAACAGTGCTAGCGATTCAGGCAGAGATTAAGAAAATGGTTGAGTTGCTTGCAGCTAATCAACAAAAACTTCGTGAAGTACTCGTCGAGAAACTAATAGATATTGAAGAGATTGAGTGGGCAAAAGAAGATCAGGGATTCTTTGCAGCTTTTTTCCAGAAGATCGCTGTTTTAATTAAACATGGCGGATTTTCTACTAAAGAAGAAGAACAACAGATTGCCAATGTAGTGGAACGGCTTTCTCATTTGAGGGAAGTAATTTCTCAGCTAGAACGAGGAAAATTTACTCTAGCTTCAACAGTCATTGCAGAACAAATAGCAAAAAAAATTCCTGGTCATTCTGCTGGTTGGTTGGTGGGTGAATCGGCGGAAGATCGTCGACTGGTGCGGGAACAACTTTTCGGACAATTAGCTGAGGCATACCGTCTGCAGTTGTTACTTTCTGAAATAGATCCGCAAGCAGCAGCAGACTTGACTCTGGAAATTAGAACATCTGCCCGGAGAATTCAAGACCGATTGGGCAATCCTCTTGGCAACACGATACCTGAAGAATTAAGTGCATTTATAGAATAGTTATTTTTATTATAGGTCAATTTATTACAATTTGATGCAAATTTGAGATAACTATTTTAAGATAGCTTTTTGGTCGTCGTGTCCCGTTGTGTTAACGGAGCCGAATTTCGAATAGTTTTGAGTCAATAGTTTTTCCGCTGTTCAATTCATCTTCAGGTGATTTTGTTATAACTTTCCTCCTTCGCCCGAATTATACATCCGGCCAAATCCAGACGCCGATTCATGGTATAATCAGGTCTTGTTTGTAACAAAACAAAAGTACTTATTGGATCAGTGGTAGTTGAGGATTCGAGAGAGACGACAAACGGCGCCCAATCTGGGTGGCACAAAAGATTTGTCTTTTCTCCAGAATACTCTCCACTTTTCCGTTAAACATGAAAGGAAACTAACGGTATGTCATACCCTAAGTATCCAAAAACGTATAAAACCGAGATTAAAGTTGGGGACAAAACTGTTTTCGTTGAGATTGGTAAATTCTCCGAGCAAGTCAGTGCCGCTGTGATCACCAAGTGTGGTGAAACCGTGGTGCACACCACTGTTGCTCTGGGCAGAAAAGTTGATCTTGGTTATTTTCCGCTCTCAGTGGAGTTTGCTGAAAAACTTTATGCTAGCGGTATCATTAAAGGTTCCCGCTGGGTGAAGCGTGACGGACGTCCCAGTGACGACGTCATTTTGAAAGCCCGCGTCATTGATCGCTCGCTGCGACCAATGTTCCCCGATGGTTTAACTCATGAAGTTCAAGTTATTAACACTGTTTTTTCGTACGATGGCGAAAACGAGCCAGACATGCTTGGCCTGTTGGGCAGTGCCATTGGTGTCACCATTTCTGAAATTCCTTTCCAAGGCCCAATTGCTGGTCTCAGGCTTGGCTATAACAAAGAAACAAGCCAGTACTTAACTAATCCCACCCAAACTGAACAAAAAACCAGTGAGTTGGATCTGATTGTGGCCGGCAGTGGCTCAACGGTGGTGATGGTTGAGGCCGGTGCCAAAGAAGTGTCCGAGCAAGTAGTCATTGACGGTTTAATCAAAGCTCAGGAAATAATGGGTGATGTTTGCAAACAGATTTCCGCCATTGCCAAAGAAGTTGGCAAGGCAAAAGCAGAACTGATTGTGATTGACGAAGAGACTGCAGCCCGCAAAGCAGAGCTAACCAAACAAATCGTGGCTAAGTTTGCCAAAGAAGCGCGAACAATGGTCGAAAAAGTTGGACGTTTAGAAAAATTTGATCAGGTTCAACTAATCGCCGACATCCTGGTAGTCCTCAACAAAAATCGCGCCGAAGAAGACTTAGTCTCAGACAAAGAAGTCAGCGCCATTTTGTATGACCTGACCGAAAAAATTGCTAGAAAAATGATTGTTGAAGAGGGCATTCGCCCCGATGGTCGCAAAACCACCGAAATCCGTCCAATCTGGACAGAAATTGACGTTTTTCCCAGAACTCACGGCAGCGCCATGTTCAAGCGCGGTGCCACTCAGGCGGTGACAATCACCACCCTGGGTTCACCAAGTCTTGGCCAGCTAATTGAAAGTATTGAAGGCGAAGAAACCCGACACTACTTACATCACTACAGCATGCCGCCCTACGCTTCTGGCGAAACTGGCCGGTTTGGTGCTCCAAAACGCCGGGAGATCGGTCACGGCGCCTTGGCTGAACGGGCGTTGCTGCCAATGATCCCAGCTCAAGAGGTCTTTCCCTACACCATTCATGTTGTCAGTGAAATTATGAGCTCAAACGGCTCAACCTCGATGGCGTCTGTTTGTGGTTCAACTATGTCTTTAATGACCGCGGGCGTGCCCATCAAACGTCCGGTGGCGGGAATTGCCATGGGTCTGATTATGGAAGAAGGCAAGTACGCTATCCTCTCTGATATTCAAGGTTTAGAAGATCACACCGGTGACATGGACTTTAAGGTGGCCGGTACCGATCAAGGTATCACCGCTTTGCAGATGGATATTAAATTGACCGGTGTTGACCGCAAGATTTTGGAAGAAGCCCTGACTCAAGCCAAAGAAGGCCGAATGCACATCATGGCAAAAATGATGGAAGCCATCAGCGAGCCTAGAAAAGAGCTGTCCAAGTTTGCCCCTAAGATTGAACAAGTGATTGTGCCAACTGACAAAATCGGCGAGATCATCGGCCCAGGCGGTAAGAATATTAAGAGCATCATTGAAGAAACCGGTGCCGAGATTGACATTGAAGAAGACAAAGAAAAAGGTATCGGCATGGTCAATATTTCTTCGCCCGATCAAGCCAAAATTAATGCTGCCAAAGAAATTATCACTGGTATTATCCGAGTAGTTGAGGTTGGTGATGAGTTTGACGGTACGGTGACCAGGGTTGAAGCCTATGGCGCTTTTGTTGAGTACTTGCCAGGTAGAGAAGGTTTGGTTCACGTTTCTGAGATGTCAGTTGATCGGGTTGAAAACGTTGAAGACGTGGTTAAATTTGGCGACACGGTGCACGTCAGGATTAGCGGTTTTAAAGATGACGGCAAAATCTCTCTGAGTATGCTGACAGCTGAACAAGCCGAGCAAGCTAAAGCTAACCGTGGCGGAGACCGCAACGGCGGCTCAGACCGAGGTGGTAGAGGCAGTTTTGGCGGCGGCCAACGTGGCGGCAGTCGGGGTGGTTACGCTGGTGGTGGCCGAGGTGATGATCGAGGAAGTCGAGGCGGCTACGGTGGCAACCGTGGTCCAAGCCGAGGCAATCGCGATTGGTAAATCTGGATCAGTAATCATAATGTTATACTGACTGAGTGAAGTTGTCTGCCATTTCAACTGCCTCAAACATGTTCTCACTGCTTGGTCTAGATCAGTTGCTGCCCTTAGCTAAGCGGCTGGGTTTGGCGATAAGTGATCCTCAGCAAGCAGCGCAATTAGAACAGATTTTATTTGAATTAGCCAAAAACCTCACCCCCAACACGTCTGGGGTGGTGATTAGTCCAGAAATTGGCTATCAGACGGTGCTTCAAAAAGCCGCAGCCACTGGGCCGATTTTTTGTCTAGAGCGACGGTTGATTGATCCGGATCCGCTGACCATTCCGCTACTAATGAGCAACTGGAATGTTGAAACTGTCCGCCAAAACTATGGCGTTGCCAAGCTAGAGCTATTCTATTCTGCCAACGAAGCAGAAGCGGCTACCAAGCGTCAAATGGTAGCAGAAATTGCTGATTACTGCCGACAACAAGAAATTGATTTTTTGTTAGAGTTAGTCGTTGTTGTCGGGTCAGACCAAAAAGACAACCAAGCGGTTTTTCAGCACACCCAACTAGAAGCGATCCAAGACTTGCGGAAGTATTGTTCAGTTTTGGCACTCCAGTATCCCCTAGACGCATTAGGCGCTGTTACCGTCACTGCTGAGCTAGATGTACCCTGGATTTTATCGGCGCGCAGCACTCCCTATGAAGAATTCAAAGAGCAACTCAGAACAGCTTTAGAAAGTGGCGCCACTGGCTTTTTAGCCGCCGAACAATTTTTACCAGCACTGCAACCAAATCAAAATTTTAGTCTTGAGGCAGTTCAAAAATTTATCCGAACCACTGGTACCGATCGAGCGATTGAGCTAGAGAGAATTTTGACCGAGACGACTAAATCTCCAAAAACTTGAGATTTTTTTGCGCTGACCAAGTCACAATACATCTGGCGCTTTGATTGCTGGCTTTTTGTTGTATACTAGTGTAAGAAAGGTATGTCACGAATATGTTAAATTCAATTGAAGCAAACCAATTTAGATTTAAAAATGATGGCGGAACAGGGAATGAAGGTGCTCCTAAAGATGGTAAGCAAGAATTACCAGAGGTTGATAACAAAAACCGAGCAGATGCTGAAGCTGCAGTAAAAGATTTTTTGGAGAAACACGATCCAAAGAAAAAGTGATTAACAATTGTTCTTCTGATTGATTAGTCATTTTTTGGTGGTAAACAACTAGCACTGACTCTTGTCAGTTGCTAGTTTTTTTGTTATTCTGCCTACGCACGACAAACAGTAGTAGCAAAAAGGATCCAATGTTTAGTTTACCAAAACTCCCCTATAGTTATGACGCTTTAGAGCCATACTTCGACAAAATGACGATGGAGATTCACCATGCCAAGCACCATCAGGCATACATTGATAAGTTAAACACCGCCTTGGCAGATCACGCTGACTTGCAACAAAAATCTGTCGAAGAGTTGCTGACTGACTTCGACTCAATTCCTGAAGAAATTAAAACCGCAGTTCGCAATCATGGCGGTGGACACGCTAATCACTCACTGTTTTGGGCTGTTCTTTCTCCTCAGGCAGAAAAAGAACCAAGTGGAGTGTTAGCCGAGCAAGTTAAATCAGCTTTTAACTCTTTTGCCGACTTTCAACAGAAGTTCACAGATGCCGCTGGCAGCCGATTTGGTTCTGGATGGGCGTGGTTAGTGGTCAACAAAAATAAAGTGCTTGAAGTGTATTCAACCGCCAATCAAGACTCGCCGTTGATGGAAGGCAAGACGCCAATTTTGGGTCTGGACGTCTGGGAACACGCTTATTATCTAAAGTACCAAAACAAACGCCCCGACTATATTGCCGCTTTTTGGAATGTGATAAACTGGGAAGAAGTAGAACGACGCTATACCTTGGCCGCGGCTTAGTTGGGTGGCCTGGACAAAAGAGGTAACTGTCACCAGAATCTAGGGTAATTAGTTTGGTTGTAGTGACTTCACTATTT
>Ga0051987_10001179_pt1 | contig 13574 bp, 12 predicted proteins | sample CryGey08umfilter_2_FD_58083 | JGI IMG/M metagenome (GOLD analysis project Ga0051987, IMG submission 58083) | Groundwater microbial communities from aquifer in Utah, USA - Crystal Geyser 4/10/14 0.8 um filter | ecosystem: Environmental > Aquatic > Deep subsurface > Groundwater | place: USA: Utah... | reverse complement strand
ACCAGACATGAATCAGAAAATACTCCATGTGACACTGACTCAAAATAGAGATACTAAGTTGGCCACGGACAGCATTTCCCAGAGCTACGAATATCTAGACGCAACCAGCATTGAGCGCGCTTATGAGCTTGTTGAGAAGATAAGTTTTGACCTGATTCTTATATCAGTAACTTATCCCAGTCAAGCTGTAATACAGTTTTTAGAGCAACTAAACAACATGTCGTTTGGAACCAAAATAATTGTGGTCACAACAAAAACAACAGAACCTAATACTGCTCTCCTCCTGGCCGTTGGAGCTGATCTGCACTTAAAACAACCTTTGAGTCACATCATTATCACTCACTACTGTCGAAAGTTACTCCAAATGCAGAAATACAAGCCTGGAGCTTTATTAACTCTAGGGCAAGTAAGTCTCCAACCCGAGACTGCCCATTTATATCTCGATACAATTCCCGTTCAGCTCAGAAGAAAGGAGTCTGATATTCTGGCCTGCCTGTTTAGATTTAAAAATCAGGTGGTAACCAGAGATATGTTGATCGATTACGTTTGGGGCATAACTGACAGTACACCAGAAAAGTCAACTATTGATGTCTATGTTCGTCGTCTACGCATGCACCTGAGAAACTACGGCGGTTGCATCCAGACTGTTAAAGGCATTGGTTACTCGGCCAGAGTGAATTAGCAAGACACAATTGTATTCTTGTATCACACCCTTTATCATAAGTTAACGTGACACCAAACCTCATTCTTCTCCCCATTGCCGCCCTCTTATATTCTACATATCTTCCACTGAATAAACGCAAAAGCAAATATTTTTGGAAAACAAAATTTGACGAAAAAATACCATATCTATCTCTATTCATCATTCCTTATCAATTGTTTTTCTTTCTAGTCTTACTCAGTTTCCCACTGCTTTGGAATACGTCCTACATGACTCCGTTCTTGATCGCAACAATCGTAGCAGAAACAGTTGCTGCTGCTACTTGGTATTTTCTTCCCAATGGAGTTCCAAGAAAACGACGACGAGAGCGTGGGCTACTTTCATGGCTCGTTAACTTCACTTACAGACACGACGGTGATACCAATGGATTTCCCTCTGGCCATGTGTTCAACTCCCTAATTGCTAGCCACTTTCTCTCGCTAGAATATTCGCAGTACTATTTGTCTATATTGACCTTTGGAGTTCTAGTTGCAGCTTCAACAGTTTTTGTTAAACAACACTATATTGTTGATATAATCGGGGGAATTGTTGTCTTCTTATTTGCAATTTTTGTGGCTGGATTATTTTAAGGCTTTTTATCTCTAAGTGACGAGATATCCCAAACCTGCAGGCAGGGACCATTCAACGGTCGACAAAACTGGCTGATCAATTTCAGCTCAGTTGTGTCCATAAACATCCTGTGACTATTAACCACCAACCAAGCAGATTTATACCTCCTGGAGAACTCAATAAATTCCGGAGAAATGCCCCTAATTGGCTGACCAACACCTTGGACTGAAATGTTAGAGACGTCGCGTCGATGTAGATACATTAAGATCGCATCTGGCAAAGTCCCAAAGAAACCCTCAGTTGCCACTGCCACAGATTGGTGACGAGCCTGTTCTTCAATTAGACTTACAGTCTCCAAGATACCGTGTCCAGATGACCACTCCGTCAGGTACTGGACAATATCTGGCTCTACAAAAGGAATTTTATTGGAGTTCGTCAACGCGGGAAAAATAAAAGAAACTGATGAAGTAACAAGATTCGCCACTAAAGCGCCTACAACAAGAGCCATAATCACTCTCCTCTTTAGTGCTTGTCGCTTATCCTTGGCTAATCTAATCAACTCCTCTAGCACGAGACTTGCGCCAATGGTGATTGGAATGGCTGCAGGTAGAAAGTAACGCGGATAAACAGACTTTCCAAGAATAGCTATTGGCAGGAAGAAACCCAAAGCGGCGAGAGTCAGAATAAAAATTTGTCTGCGCCTTGATCGCATAAATATACCTAGCAAGATCAACACAGAGACTGCTGGAGTCAAATATGTCCAGAAGTAGCTGAGATAAACAGGAATATTGGGCAAGGTATTTTTATAAAACCCATGAAATAGAACGTCACTAACGGGGTAAAGGAAATCATTACCACGAGAAAATAGTTGAGAAAATGCTGGTTGAGTTTTTAGCGTAGTAAAAAATAGGCCACCAAAAATAACAATTGCCCCTGCATTAACAAGCAACCAGAATCTCTCCAAATATGTTTTCTGATCTGGTAAAAATGCAGTTAGGACAATTACTGGAGCAAAAAGCAAAGCAGGAACCTTTGTCCAGAATGCCAGGCCATAAAACACTCCGCTGACAATGTAAGTTAATTTACTCTTGTTATTAAGAAAAGATACAGCTGCAGCCAAAGACAAAGTTAAAAGTAAGGCCAGAGTCGCATCGATCAAAGCCATGCGATGATGGAAAAACCAAAATGGAGTTATAGTGACAATAAGAGCTGCAATTATCATTGAAAGTCGTTTGCCTCCGAAAAGCTTCACAGCCCACATAGTGGCTGCAATTTGTCCCAGGCCAACGATTACTGAAACAAAGCGACCCGCGAATAGTTGATCAGAAAAAATAAATTGAAATGGTATCATCATCCAGATAAACAGCGGAGTCTTGCCATCATTCATTGGAAAGAATAAGTACTCTCTCCAGTTATCGATGATCAACTGTGCCCAACGAATATAAATAGACTCATCCGCAAAGACTGGTAGCTCAAGCAAGTGCCAGAAGTGAGTAAATAAATATAATGAAAATATTGAAATCGTAGCGAGAAAGTACCAATACTTTTTGAGAAATTTATTCATTGACTGTCTTCCCCTGCAGTTCAACCAACTTTTCAGAAACCGTTTTCTTACCCTTAAATACTTGAAAGAAAAACCAGAGAATTGGCGCGACCCAGGTGATTAGTTTTTGCTGAGCTAGCGTCTCGACTCCATAGCCACCATCCCAAAGCCAAGGCACATATCTTAGAATAGAAGATAGGCTTAAAACCAAGAGTGTAGATCTAATAATTGGTTGCTTGATAAATGGCAACCAAACTAGCGACCAAACTAAGTACCACGGTAAGAACTGTTGTGATCGCTCTGTAAATAGAGGCATCAACATAATTAATGCTGCAATGGTGGGAATCCAACAAAAGACTTTCTTTGAGAAAAAACCAATTCCGGCTGTGATCAATTTCACTGGAAGATGAAGGCGCAGTCTCAAGCTCTGAAGAAGTTTCTCCTCAAAACGATAAACAACAGCGACAAAAAGCCACGGGGGAATCAGAGCTAGAGTCGCGTACTTTATTGAAACTGAGACTAGAAACAGTAAACTTGATAGCCCTAGAGTCTTGAGTAAATTTCGACTTGGTTTTCCCGCCAGCAAAACAAAAGAAAAAATTACTGGGACCATCATCCAGAGGTCGTTATGCTGATTGCTGACAATCTCTAGTAAGACCAAGGGGTTAAGAAAGAACAATGCGTACTCTGCCAATCCCAGCTTAATCTTAGTAACTTTGGCAAATGCCTGCAATGCTACGAAGGTTAGCACAAGACTTAAGATGCTAAATCCTCGAAACAGCAACCAAGTAAGTGTGAACTTGCCAAATCCAAGACTAAATGGAATCAACGAAAAAATTGTCCAACCATATCCATACGGAGCTGGCGTATGCGTGTTGTGCATAAATCTTGTCCAGTCATCCTGAGCGAAATCTAGAGCAACTTTAATATGTGGATTCGCATTATATAAAACCACCATTTTGGCATTGAAAAGATAGTTGAAAACATCGTGCGAAAGCGCATTGTATGAAAAAAATAGTGGCAACATTAAAATCAGAAACCATAGAATTAGTTTCTTAAAAGGCAAGGAAATTTTATTCTGCCTCAACCACTTTACCAACCAAAAGTAACTCAGGAACAACCAGGCAATGATGCCAACATACATATAACTAAATACTTGTCGATACTCAGTAGCAAAATGCCAAATATTATTTTGAAAATGTAGATACGGCTCGAAAGAAGTAAGAACTAAATTTGGATCAGTTAAGCCAAAACTCCAGATAGCATAAAGCCACAACCCCAACCAAAAAACCCAAAATTGCTTCATAGTACCTTTTACCTAGTACTTACCTAAAAGATCTGCTAAACGGATGCGCAAAATATCACGGAACATTCTCAAAGAATCTTTAACTGGACTTACTCTGTCGCTTTCGGCGTGCGACCAAACAATCGGCACTTCTTTGACTTTGAAACCCAACTTGTTGGCGAGAAATAAAAGCTCAACATCGAAGGCTCCGGTGTAGGCATCTAGCCGCTCTTTTTGCGATCCGTAAACATATAATTTTGAGAAAAGTGCATCAGCTGCTTTTGCCGAAAAAAGTTTAAAGCCGCACTGTGTGTCATAAATTCCTGGAACTGCAAGAAGTTGTACGAACGTGTTGAACACTTTGCCCATCACGTGGCGATAAAAGGGTTCGTCATCACGCTTGGCGCCAAAAATCTCACGGGAACCGATCACAACTTCAAAACCTTCTTCTGTAAACTTAAAAAGGTTGTCAAGTTCGGCGAGAGGAGTAGATTGATCAAAGTCAGTAAATAATCGCCACTCTCCCGTAGCTACGGCCATACCTGCGGCCACTACCCCAGCTTTTCCGACATGAGAGTTATTCAAAACCTGAATCCTTGCATCCTTTGCTGCGAACGATTCAAGTTCTTCACTAGTGCCATCATTAGACCCATCGTCAGAGAGTATTAACTCCCACCTTTTTGGTGATTTTTGTAAATAGGAAAGTACCTTGTCAAGAACTCCCCTCTTGAGGTTTTTTATTTCGTTATAGGATGGAATAATTACAGAAATCTCTGGTAGCATGGAATCATCATACACTAGTCTTTTGGCGCTCGTAACACGATTAATTCTGGTCCATGAGAGAGCTTAATTATCTCTGACGGCTCTTTTGTTGGAAAAACGACTAGCTCATAAATTGGCAACGATAAAGGATCCGCAGCCACTTTTTCTTCATTGATAATTATCAGTGTTTCTGCTGATAAGTACTCGTCGGGTTGAACTGGCGCCCGGTCCCTATCGGTTTCCAAAAAGTAACGATAATTCTGACCATAGCTATCTCTCGATGCCGACAAAAGCATGATGTTGTACTTCTCTCCTGGCTGAACCAAAGTGTGCATATAGTCTGTTGTCTGTTTGATAAAAGCAATATTTAGGCCTCCGTCTTTAAAGGGATATCTGTGGAAATTAAAGACCAGAAAGGCGACAAGTGTCAAAACAACCACAGCTTTCGCCGCGACACCCAATCGCCAAAGTGTCGCCAAAATAAGACCCAATATAATGCTGGCCATCGGCAGAAGATAGAGAATGTAGTGATCAAATACGGTACCGGTATAAAAACTCAACCCAAAAATGGCCACTGCTATAAAAAGTGCAACCAACTGGATTACTGCTTTCTTCTTTCCCCTAGTTTTCAAAAGCAAACCAATGGTTCCGATCACTGTCAACCAATATAAAGCAGAGTTCAGATCTCGAGTCTTGCCAATAATTGTTTCAAAAAAGATGTGCATGCCACGACCATGAGTTTCCCGAATAACTGTTTCTAGCTTTGCAAAAACCGGTCCAGACTGCTCAAAGCTTCCGCCAGAAAACATCTCCATGAAGGCCCTGGTGTTTAACCAATCATGCTTTATGTCAAATAAAAATAGTGGCAGCAGTGACAAGATCATCACCCAGACTGCTGACAAAGTCCAAACAGCAAGCTGAGAAGTTTTTTTTGTTGGTACTGAATCTCTCAGCGAGTAAAGCCAAGTCAAACCAATCACTGGTACTACTAGCAAGGTTACATAATGCAGTTGTAATAATGCTGCCAAAGATAGCCCAACAAGCAACCAATATTTTTGCTGCTTTTCTGCCGCTACTTTGAAAAGACCAATGAGAAGCAATACAGAAAAGAATGGCGCTAAATTAGGATTCCAGCTAAAACGACTATAGGAAACAACAGTTGCCGAGAATCCAAAAATGATGCTGACTATTAGCGCCTCAGGAGTTCCAAAAAGCCTATCAATGAATTTATAGAGAATAATAATAGTCAAAACACTTACGATGGCAACTCCAACGGCTGGACCGACTGGGCTTGGATAGGAAAAAAACAAAAACGGAGCCATGAAGTAGTAGTAAAACGGACCCAGATACATGTTGCCGACACTAGTCACTGGACCAACAAAAACTAAATCTTTGTCTAGAATTATGTGAGAAACAATGAGTGCATCCCGGCCTTGATCACCAAGAAACATTAAAGAGCCATCAATATTCCAAAACCTAACAATACAGGCAATGACTACAATTAAAGTTAACCAAAGCCCAGATGCTGAAAAGTGCCAATTGGGAAACCACCAAGTACGTTTAAACATACTGCGATTACTTTTTCTTTTTCCAAATGAATGTTGTGTAAGCAAAGAAATTCCAGACCATGCCTACCAGAATTCCAGTGACTGCAAAAATTAAGCCGGACTCGACCACAAAACCCACAAATGGAATAGTGAATAACGGGCGCAATCCAATCAAAGTCTCACCAAGAACAGCAATGAGTAGCTGGATCAAAAGCGAACCAGCCGAAGTCAGATTAAACTGAATAAACTTAATTAGTTTTCTACCCTTCTCAAGCTGTCTATCAGCGAATGTCCACTTGTTGCTGAGAAAAAAGTTTGCGATTATTGCTGTTTCAATACTGGCAAAAGTCGCCACAAAAAATGAGGTCAGAAAGTAGTAAGAAAACTCGGGCACTAACAAGCGATACAAAGTCAAAGACGTAAGCTGAATCACTGCTCCTGTAGCCCCAACCACTGCGAACTTAAAAATACGAGAAGCAAATATTTCTTGAAGACGGACTTTGAAGATAAATAGTAAAGTGTTCTTTAGATACTCTGGTCCAAGCTTTGAATGGCCATGGGTTCTATCTGCAAAAACAAATGGTACCTCGGTAACTTTGAAACCCATTTTTACTGCGGTGTAAAGAAATCCAATTTGGAAGGTATAACCAGAAAAACGCTCAGAGCTTAAATTTGGATGCACGGCTTCATAAACTTTTTTAGTAATGGCTCGAAAACCGGTTGTCCAGTCTCGTATAGAAAAACGTGTCAAAACAGTCATTATAATCAAGTTTCCAAAGATACTTAGAAACTTTCGATGCATTCCCCAATCCTTGGGAATTCCGCCACCAGGAATATACCGCGATCCTAGCACCATATCGCTTTCAGCATCAATTTTCTCAAGAAAGTCTGGAATTTTCTTTGGGTCATGGGAGAGGTCGGCATCAAACTCGAAAACCAAATCGGACTTGAGCTCACCGAAAGCGTGAGCCATACCAACTAGATACGCACCTCCAAGACCACTTTTTTTCTTATTTAAAAGCAAATGCAGTTCAGGTGATTTTTTCTGCATTTCCCTGACTAACTCATAAGTTTTGTCAGGTGAAGTGTCGTCAACCACGAGTATTTCCATCTTCCAAGTAGAGATAGTCTCAAAAACCTGTAGCAAGCGCTCAACAGTTACACCAATGTTTTCGCGCTCATTATAAGTTGGAATAATAACGACAGCAGTCTTTTTCACAGATTACTCACTTTCTTTTTCTAATTCAGCCTCAACCATAGTTCTGACTAATTCTTCAAAAGAAACCTTTGGCTCCCAGCCTAGTTTTTCTTTTGCCTTAGAAGGATCACCCACTAAAAGGTCAACCTCAGCCGGACGATCGTATTTAGGATTATGACGATAGATCGCTTCCCAATCTGAAATACCAGCCACTTCGCAAGATCTCTCTAAAAACTCTCTCACTGAGTGTGTCTGGCCAGTGGCAATGACATAGTCTTCCGGAGTGTCTTGTTGGAGCATCAGCCACATGGCTTCTACATAATCTCCAGCAAATCCCCAATCACGCTTAGCATCTAGATTTCCGAGCTCAACGAATTGCTGTTTACCAAGCTTTATTCGTGCCACAGCATTGGCAATTTTTCGCGTCACAAACTCAAGGCCTCGGCGAGGTGACTCGTGATTAAACAAAATGCCAGACACGGCAAAGAGATTATATGACTCGCGATAATTTACTGTGATCCAGTGGCCATAAACTTTAGCCACTCCATAAGGCGAACGGGGATAGAATGGCGTCATTTCCGTCTGGGGAACTGCCTGAACTTTACCAAACATTTCGCTAGAACTGGCTTGATAAAAACGGGAGTTCGGGCTGGCCAATCTCATCGCGTCGAGAACTCTAACTACGCCTAGGGCAGTAAACTCACCCGTTAGCACAGGTTGTTCCCAACTGGCCTGAACAAATGACTGGGCGGCAAGATTATAGATTTCGTCTGGTTGAATTTGTTTTAGGGCAAAAGTCAAAGAATGTTGGTCGATTAAATCACCAGACACCAACTCCAGGTTTTCATTGTGAACAATGTGGGCAATTCGAGCAAAATTCTGGGTACTCGTTCTTCGAGTCAGTCCGTAAACTTTGTAACCTTTATTTAACAAAAGCTCAGCGAGATATGAGCCATCCTGCCCTGTAATTCCAGTTATAAACGCTTTTTTCATGTCTGATTCCTCCAAAAAATTAGTATACGTTGCAGGGTCTCAACTCTAGGGATGTCCGGTTGCCACCCAAGCTTTGAAACTACAGAAATGTCAGCTACAAGCTCCGGAACATCGATTGGGCGCATGCGCTCCTGATCTATTTCCAGCGGCACCTCACAAGAAGCTAGTGCCCTAAGCTCATCTACTATAGCCTGCATAGAAACTCCGACGCCAGATCCAATATTGTAGACTTGGCCAACTTCCCCTTTTTCCAGGAGCAGTTGATAACCTCGAACAATATCTTTAACATCCGAAATATCTCTGATGGCGGCAAGATTTCCCACCTTTAAAACTTGCTGCTGATCTCGTTCTATGGCAACAATTTGTTTGGCAAAAGCTGGAATTGCAAAGGCTGTCGTCTGGCGCTCGCCTGTGTGATTAAAGGGCCTGACTCGAATTATTGGCAACTTGTAACTTTGGGCGTAGGCGTAGCCAAGAAGGTCTTGGGCGACTTTTGAAACTGCATAAGGATTTATGGGACGAAATGGCTGGTTTTCGTCAACGGGATTTTCAGACTGCTCAACCATGCCATATTCTTGGGCCGAACCAATGAGAAGTAAGCGTGATTCTGGAGTCACTTCGTGTAAAGCTGAGAGCACGGAGAGCTGGAGTTGAGTATTTATGGTCAGGGTACGAGCAACATTGGTGAAACTACTGCCAACTTCAGCAAGCGCAGCAAGATGGTAAATGCGGTCGGGCATGACCTCAGAAAACAAGGCATGAGTTGCAACTTGATCAGCCAGATCAATTTCATGGATTTGATGCTTATCAAGGTTTTCGCTCGGCAAATCGGCTGTTTTATTTAAAGCTGTTAGGTGCAACTCCGCATCTGGCTCAACTTTTGAGAGATACTCAACTAAGTGCGAGCCCGCAAAGCCTGTGCCACCAGTAATGAGAATTCGTTTTGTAGCCACAATTATTTTTGTCCAATGCCAATATACTCAAAACCCCAAGCTCGAACTGTTTGAGGCTCAAGCTGATTTCTGGCATCAAAGATCCATTGTTTTTTGCTAAGTTTTTTTGCAGAGTAATCAAAGTTTATAAACTCTGGCCATTCGACTAGAAGCATAATTACGTCAGCATCTTCAAGGGCTTCATCAAAAGTATCAACTAAACTCAGACCATTTCCTTCAGTCATTATTTTTCGCGCTACTGGAAGAGCGGCTGGATCATATCCTTTTACCATCGCTCCTTTTTCTATCAACTTTGGAATGATTGCTAGGCAGGGAGCTTCGCGCATGTCGTCAGTATTTGGTTTAAAAGAAAGACCGAGAACAGCCACTTTTTTGCCATTCAAGCCATCGACTACCTCATCAAGATTTTTCAATATGTTGGGAATGCGATTCTCATTAAGCTCATTAATCGCTGAAAATAGATTGGGAACTTCTCCAACTTGCTCGGCAAAATGTTTAAGCTCCCGAACATCTTTGGGGAAGCAAGAGCCGCCGTACCCAAGACCTGGATACCAATAGTGGCTACCAATTCGCTGGTCGAGACCGATGGCTGAAAGGACTTCGCCAATTTGGGCCCCTGTGTGTTCACAAATATTGGCAATTTGATTGGCAAAAGTAATCCGAGTGGCTAAGTATGAATTGGCCGCATACTTCGCCATCTGAGCAGACTCTGGAGAAACTACTACCATTTCCGCTTTGAAAGGCTCGTGTAATTTCTTGAGCACTTCGGCAGTGGAAGGACTGCTTACCCCAATCACTACTCTGTCTGGGTTCATTGTGTCTGAGACCGCAGTACCTTCTTTCAAAAACTCTGGTACAGATGCCAATTCATAAGCCACATCAGTGTGTTTTTTAATGATCTCGTCAACTGAGTGGAGAGTTCCTGGGGGCACTGTTGATTTCACCACCACCACCGCTCCTGGTAAGAGGTATTTTGCCAAAGCTTCTGCGGAAGCGTGCACGTAGGTTAAGTCAGCACTGCCATCGGCTTTGGAAGGTGTTCCAACTGCAATAATGATCACCTCAGCGTTAGAAATGGCTTTTTTATAGTCTGTGGTAAAAGTTAAATTGCCTGTATCAAGAGAGCTGCGAAGCAGTTCCGGCAAACCTGGCTCATGAAAAGGCACAATCCCTAATTGGAGATCTGCGACTTTTTTTTCGTCAATATCGAGACCGATGACGGTGTTGCCAAACGAAGCGAAAGCTGCAGCAGATACTACCCCAACAAACCCAGTCCCAATAACAGCGACAGTCATAGGATCTGAGTATAGCATCGTCACCTTTGAGAGTGGGGAGGAATTGGCTCGTGCCAGGTGTAATTTTGATAGATCCACTCGGTTAAAATGCTCGTATCTGCATAACGATTTAGACTGCCCAAAACTACGATGACAATTGGCCGATCATTTTTTTGATACATAGTAATAAGTACCTCTCCGGCGCGCTCAGTTGTGCCAGTTTTTCCACCTAAAACAGCGTCGTCTTTTAGAAGCAATTGATGAGTGGAAACTAGATTGGCTGTATTAAAACCTGAAACGTCGGTTATTGCCGCTTCCTTCGTCCCCAAAATCTCTCTGATCACCACATCTTGCCAGACTAGTCTGCTCAATCTGGCTAGATCTCGAGCAGTACTATATTGATCACCAATATCAAAGCCAGCCGGATTGCTAAAAGCCGAATCTGACAAGCCACTATTATTAGCCACTCGATTCATTTCCTCAATAAACGCCACTTCACCCCCAGGATATGAAACAGAAAAAAGCTCGGCGACATCATTGGCTGAAGTGATTAACATTGCTTTGAGTAAACTGTGAACTGTGTATTCTCGGCCCGCAACTAAGCCTAAGGAACCACCGCTTGACCAAACTCGTCGTGGAATCGTAATAACTTCATCCAAAGGGAAGTGCTGACGAACGACAAGAGCAGTCAGAAGCTTAGTTGTAGAAGCAGGAGCGTAGCGCGCATTCGCACCCTTTTCAAAAAGAGTGCTTCCAGATTCGAGATCCAGAACCAAAGCTGCGCTTGCTGAGATAGAAGCCGAAGTGGCGTTGGGATCATTCAAGACAGGGATTGGGGCAATTATCCGCTGCTCCACAGAGATCTTCGCCGCTTCTTCATGCTGAATGTACCAATGCAAAGCTGCGTAACCGCAGAGGCCTATGGCAAAAAGCACCACTCCAACAAAACCAAGTAGACGACGTCTTCGTTCAGTCATAGCACCAGTGTACTTACTTTGCCTGCTTAGTCGCAACAGTAATACCCAATTCTTTTAGCTGCGCGGGTGAAGCTGGGTTTGGCGCTACCATAACTGCAGTTCTCCCAGATGAGGTCATTGGGAAAGCAATTGCTTCTTTCAACGAAGTCTCTCCAGCAAGAAGCATGACGAGCCGATCAAACCCTAAAGCAATGCCTCCATGCGGTGGTGTCCCAACCTCAAAGGCCTCGAGCATGTGGCCAACACTTGATTCAATTTCTTCGTCAGAGTAACCCATAATGTGAAAAGTAGCTCTCAATATATCAGCCTTATGAGCACGAATACTGCCACCACCAACCTCGAAACCGTTGCATACTAAATCGTATTGAGTAGTCAAAATTTCTCCAATATTCTCCCCTGCCATGTGTTGTTCAAGATTTTCTTCAATTGGCATGCTGAAAGGATTGTGAGTAAATGTCCAACCACTCTTACCATCGGCAACTTCAGCTGCATCAGCCTTGTCAACTTGTTTAAAGAACGGGAACTTCACCACCCAAGCAAAAGCAAGAATGCCTTGTTTTTTCTCATCCTCTGATCTCATGTCAAATCTATCTGCGCCGTATTTTTCCATGGCTTCTAAGTACTCAATAACTGGGAAGTTCTCATCTTTAAGTACCCCACCCACTTCTTTCACTGCCTTTTTAACAACAGCTTCAACGGTCTGCATCACGTCTTCTTGCTTCACGAAACTCATTTCCAAGTCAACCTGAGTAAACTCAAATCCTCGATCAGCTCTTAAATCCTCATCGCGAATGCAACGAGCTAACTGAAAATATCTCTCAACACCGGCGGTCATGAGAAGCTGCTTGTACTGCTGTGGACTCTGAGGCAAGGCATAAAACTTCCCCGGTTGCAGTCTAGCTGGCACAATAAAGTCGCGAGCCCCCTCCTTTGTCGCAGTCGTTAACATTGGTGTCTCTACTTCGGTAAAATCGCGCTCATAGAGTGCTTCGCGAATCGCTCGAGCTAATTTGGAACGCATGCGAACAATTTTCTGCATTCGAGTTCTACGCAGATCTAAGTAACGATACTTTAGACGCATTTCTTCATTAATATCGTAGCCATCACCCTCGACAGGAATTGGCAGTTCTTTGGCTACGTTTAAAATCTCATAACTCTGGACATCGACCTCAATCTTGCCAGTAGGAATTTTCTCATTCACCATGTTGGCAGGTCTTTCCTTAACCATACCAGTAATTGAGATCACTGATTCTGGTGTAAGCTCGCCCATTTTTTGATAACCAACACACTGAACCGTACCAGTGCGATCTCGAAGATCGATGAAGGTAAGTTTGCCGTGATCGCGCTTGGTGTCGACCCAACCCTGGAGAGTAATCTCCTGACCAATCATCTCTGTGGACTCTGAAATAGTTTTGTCTTGCATAGGTCTCCCCAATAAAAAAAGCACCGCTCCCTAAAGGGCCCTCACTTGCGTAAGGACGGTGCCACCTTTATAATACTTCATTCCTGCTGTTACGGGCTTACCCGCTCTGGTTTTTAGTCCAGAGAACCTGCACATTTACGTGCTCGCCTGTTGTCAGCAGACTTAAAGGTTTGTAAGGAAAGTATATCATGAGAATTAGTGTTGAACGCGCAGAGAACATTATTAATACTGTGATCAAACAGCAGTTTTCGGGTAAATTTGACCGTGATGCCTTCAGAAAAGAATTGGAAATTAGGGTTAAGTAAAGTTTTGCGTTGGTTTTTACCTTTGTTTCGATGCCAAAAAGTAG
>Ga0051987_10001178_pt1 | contig 13586 bp, 15 predicted proteins | sample CryGey08umfilter_2_FD_58083 | JGI IMG/M metagenome (GOLD analysis project Ga0051987, IMG submission 58083) | Groundwater microbial communities from aquifer in Utah, USA - Crystal Geyser 4/10/14 0.8 um filter | ecosystem: Environmental > Aquatic > Deep subsurface > Groundwater | place: USA: Utah... | reverse complement strand
CAGGCGCTGCGATTTTGTTATAGATAATAACGGGACTAAAAAAAAGACTCTAGAGCAAGTGAGAAGATTAATGGAATTGTTCAAAGGAGGAAACGCACAGTGGAAAAATTAGAAATAGCAAAATTAAAAGAAATGAAGATAACCGATCTGGCCAAATTTGCCAAAGGTTTGGGTGTCAACGGCATAAGCGGCGCGAAAAAGCAGGACCTTATATTTAAGATCTTGCAGGCCCAGGCAGTGAAAGAGGGGCTGATGTTCGGCGAGGGCGTTTTGGAAATACTGCCAGAGGGTTTCGGGTTTTTACGTTCGTCAAATTATAATTATCTGCCGTGTCCTGATGATATCTATATTTCTCCGTCGCAGATAAGAAAATTTGACCTTTGCACCGGAGATACTGTGAGCGGACAGATACGCCCTCCGAAAGAAGGCGAGAAATATTTCGCGCTTTTAAAAGTAGAAGCCGCTAATTTTGAAAATCCAGAAGAGGCTAAAGACAAGGTGTTATTTGATAATCTAACGCCTGTATATCCGCATGAGCGCTTTATACTGGAGCACGAAACCGGCGAGATATCATCGCGCATCATGGACTTGCTTACGCCCGTAGGAAAAGGCCAGCGCGGCCTTATCGTAGCTCAGCCTTACAGCGGCAAGACAGTTTTACTGCAGAAAATAGCTAACGCTATAACGAAGAATAACCCTGAGACCGTAATGATCGTGCTTTTGATAGATGAACGGCCTGAGGAAGTGACTGATATGCAGCGTATCGTTAAAGGCGAGGTTATAAGTTCTACTTTTGATGAACCACCGGAACGCCACGTGCAGGTTGCTGAAATAGTCCTTGAGAAGGCCAAAAGGCTGGTTGAACACAAAAAAGACGTGGTCATACTTTTAGACAGTATCACGCGCCTTGCCCGCGCTTACAATACGGTAGTTCCACACTCAGGAAAGATATTGACCGGCGGCATGGATTCTCACGCCCTTCATAAGCCAAAACGGTTCTTTGGAGCAGCGCGCGCTTTGGAAGAGGGCGGAAGCTTGACCATTATCGCGACAGCCTTAGTAGATACCGGCAGCCGCATGGATGAAGTCATATTTGAAGAGTTTAAAGGCACGGGCAATATGGAGCTGCAGCTGGACCGCAATTTATTTCAGCGCCGCATCTATCCTGCCATTGATATCAAGCGCTCTAACACAAGGCGCGAAGAGCTGCTTATAGACCCTAAGCACCTGCAAAAGATATGGATCTTACGCAAGGTGTTAAATGACCTTAACTCGGCGGAAGCCATGGAACTTTTGATTGACAAGCTTTCAAAAACCAAGAATAATGATGCTTTCTTAGACAGTATGAACCAGTGATTATACTCCTTGCCTAAACGCTTGTGAATTTTCAGTGCAGTCACTGAAAATTCACTAACGCAGGCTACGGAGTTCCAGCCGAAGGCTGATCCGCCTACGGCGGAAATTTTACAGGGAAGAGATACTTACAATATACAAGATCAAGGAGATTACCATGAAAGACAAGATCCACCCACAGTACAAAGAGGCGACGATCATCTGCGCCTGCGGCGAAGTCATCCAAACGCGTTCCACCAAAGCCAGTATCCGCGTGGACATTTGTTCAAAATGCCACCCATTCTTTACCGGCAAGCAAAAGTTCATTGATTCTGCCGGCCGTGTTGAGAAGTTCATGAAAAAGTATAAGAAATAAACTTCTCATGCTAAATGACGCAAGGAAGTTTGATGAGATGAAAAAGCGCTATTCTGAGCTTGAAGCGCTTTTGTCTGACCACGAGGTAGTTACTGATCCCGCCGCGACCGCTAGATACGCGAGGGAGCTGTCTGAGATATCGCCTGTTGTTAAGCGGTATAATGAGTTCCTAGACGCGCAAAAGCAACTTTCCGAATTAAACCATATACTTTTAGATAAAGGCCACGCTAAAGATTTTTTGGAATTAGCGGTTGCTGAAATAGCGGAATTGAAAGAAAAGTCCCAACGCCTGAGTTCTGAGCTGGAAGAATTGACAAAAGCGCCTGACCCTGACTTAAACCGCAATTGTATGATAGAAATTAGGGCAGGCACCGGCGGCCAGGAGGCGAGCCTTTTCGCCGGAGATTTATACCGCATGTATACTAAGTATGCCGCTTCAAAGAATTGGACAGTAGAAGTAATGGATATAAGCGCGACCGACTTAGGCGGCGTCAAAGAAGCCGTATTGGCTGTTCACGGTAGAGACGCGTATAAGCGCCTGAAGTTTGAAAGCGGTGTGCATCGCGTTCAACGTGTGCCGGCTACTGAGGCCTCGGGCCGCATCCACACGTCAACGGCGACAGTAGCAATTCTTTTTGAACCCGAAGAGACAGAACTTGTGATAGACCAGAAAGACCTGAAAGTTGATGTGTACCGTTCTTCAGGCCATGGCGGCCAAAGTGTTAATACTACGGATTCAGCTGTGAGGATCACTCATTTTCCTACGGGGTTGGTCGTGACATGCCAGGATGAACGTTCGCAATTAAAGAATAAGATAAAAGCTATGCGTGTTTTAAGGACCAGGCTTTTAGATCAGGCCGTCTTAAAAAAACAATCTAATCGTTCAGATATGATGAAGTCTATGGTGGGCACGGGGGACCGTAGCGAAAAGATACGTACCTATAATTTTCCGGACAGGCGCGTTACTGATCACCGTATAGGTTTTACGTCGCACCGCTTAGAAGAGATCCTTGAGGGTTCTTTGGATGAGTTGACGGACGGGCTCATCAAGGCAGAGAGCGAAAAGCGTTAATCCCTTAATCAAACGCTTGTCAATTTTAAGCTATTACGCTTAAAATTTCCTAAGCGATCTGCGGGATTAACTTTGTGAGGAATAGAAACCTACAATAGGCAAAGTTAATGACCGAAATAGAGGCGATATTTTGTAAATTAATGAAGTGTGGGCGAAGTAGCCTTTATCTAGACAGGGATAATCCCCCTTTGGCGCCTGGGCAATACGATCGTTTAACGAAGATCTTAAAACACAGGGCGCAGGGAGAGCCTCTCCAGTATCTTTTAGGAGATACGGAGTTTATGGGGCTTAGATTTAAAGTGCGGCCTGGAGTGCTTATTCCCAGGCCTGAGACAGAGATACTTGTAGAAGAGGTGCTGGGTTTTGTATCTTCATCGGATATTGAGCGCCCGCGTATTTTAGACATAGGCACTGGTTCAGGTAATATCGCCGTTTCTCTGGCTAAATTTTTAAAAGATGCCGATATCCACGCCGCGGATATTTCTGACGTTTGTGTTTCTCTGGCAAAGACGAACGCCAGGCTTAACGGCGTAAGTTCAAAAATATTCTTTCATAGCTCAGATATTTTTTCATGTTTTAAGGGCCAGGATATCAAGTTTGATATTATTGTTTCAAATCCGCCTTATATATCCGCTAAAGAATACAAACGTTTGCCTATGGACGTGCTGGCTGAGCCTTCCTTAGCACTGATAGCCGGTAAAGACGGCCTTAAATTTTATAAAGCCATAGAGAAAGACAGCCGTTCTTACCTAAAACGCGGCGGTGTTATTTTTTTAGAAATAGGTTATGGACAGGCCGAAGATATAAAGAAAATTTTTAGTAGTATTGATGAGTGGCAGGGAGTAAGATTTGTTAAGGATCTTTCAGGCATAGGTCGCGTTGCTATCATCGGGAAAAAGAGCTGACTTATGGAAAAATTGATCATTGAAGGCGGAGTTCCGTTAAAAGGAACGGTTGAGGTATCGGGTTCTAAGAACGCGCTTCTGCCTATTTTAGCTGCGACACTTTTGACAAAGGATAAGTGCGTTATAAAAAACGCGCCTGATCTTCGCGATACGACATCTATGCTCAGGATCCTGCGATACTTAGGTTCCAATTTTGATTTCAGAGACCACACTATTTTTATTAAACCAAGCGGTGTGGCGAAAATAGAGGCGCCTTATAAACTCGTCAGCACCATGCGCGCCTCTTTCTGCGTCTTAGGGCCTCTTTTGTCAAGATACAAAAAAGCGAAAGTCTCTTTGCCGGGAGGATGCGTTATAGGCGTGCGGCCGGTGGACCTGCATTTAAAAGGATTAGTCAAGCTGGGCGCTAAGATCCAGATAAAAGAAGGTTATGTATACGCCGAAACAAAATACTTAAAAGGCGATCATTTATATCTCGGAGGCGCATTCGGTTCATCTGTATTGGCTACCGGAAATGTGATGATGGCTGCCACACTCGCGCGCGGTGAGACCATTATTGAAAGCGCGGCGTGCGAGCCTGAAGTTGTAGACCTTGCGAGATTTTTGATAAAGATGGGCGCTAAGATAAAAGGCGAAGGTTCTCCGTGTATCCAGATAAATGGCGTCAAAGAGCTTCACGGTGCGGAATATGAAGTCATACCGGACAGAATAGAGGTAGCTACTCTTATCATGGCAGCTGCCATCACGCGCGGCGAGGTCTTTGTTAAGAACGCGCGCCACGAACACCTGACCGCTGTTCTTGAGAAACTTAAAGACGTCGGGGTTAACCTTAAAGTTCTGAAAGATGGCATACTCGTTAAAAAGACAGGCCGAAAATTTAAGCCATTTGATATTGTGACCTTACCGTATCCTGGTTTTCCCACAGATGACCAGGCGCAATTCATGACGCTTATGAGCATCACCGAAGGCATAAGCGTTATCACCGAAAAGATCTATCCCGATCGTTTCATGCACGTATCTGAACTTAACCGTATGGGCGCCGAGGTGAAGCGCGAAGGCCCTTACGCTATAGTCCACGGCATAAAACAGCTTAGCGCCGCGCCAGTCATGGCGTCGGACTTAAGGGCGTCTGCCGGGCTTATCTTGGCAGGATTGGTGGCTAAGGGCAAGACAGAGGTCACAAGGATATATCACTTGGACCGCGGTTATGAAAAGCTGGATATTAAATTAAAGAGTTTAGGCGCCAAGATAGAGAGAGTGAAGGAATGAACATCCACAAAGGGCAAAGTTACCCCTTGCTTGAACACTTGTATATTTTAAGCTATTTCGCTTAAAATATCCTACGTAAGCTGCGGGGTTGATTTTGTGAGGAATGAACACCTACAAAGGGCAAAATCAATGATTCTGATGATAGATAATTATGATTCGTTTACCTATAATCTCGTGCAGTATTTAGGAGAGTTGGGAGAGGACCTAAAGGTCTATAGGAACGACAAGATAACTGTGGCCGGAATAAAAAAACTAAGGCCTCAGGCTATAGTGATATCTCCGGGCCCTGGCAGGCCAGAGGACGCGGGTGTCTCTGTTGACGTGATAAAAGAATTAGGTTATAAAGTACCTATTCTAGGCGTATGCTTAGGCCATCAGGCTATAGGCTATGCTTTCGGCGGCTCTATAATACGCGCCAAAAAACTCATGCACGGCAAAACATCCCTTATCTATCACAAAGATCAGGCTATGTTCAAGGGCATGCCAAACCCTTTTGAGGCGACGCGTTACCATTCCCTTATCGTTGATGCTAAGTCTTTTCCAAAAGAGCTTGAGGTAATTGCCTGGACAAAAGATAAGGAGATCATGGGGTTGAAGCATAAAAAATTACCTATTTACGGGGTTCAGTTCCATCCCGAGTCCATCTTAACAAAATACGGCAAACAGTTCTTAAAAAATTTCTTGAAAATATGATACAAGACGCTATTGATAAAGTTTCAAAGAGAGTAGATCTAACGCGGGCCGAGATGGAAACGGCGGTGTCTTATATCGCGGAAGGCCAGGCAGCGGATAATGAGATATCTTCTTTTCTCGTGGCATTGGCGAAGAAAAAAGAGACTGCCGAAGAGATCGCCGGCGCCGCGGCAGCCATGCGCAAATATGTTTCCAGGATCAATATAAAGAAAGATGTTATTTTTGATACCTGCGGCACAGGAGGAGACCAGAAGGGCACGTTCAATATTTCGACAGTAACGGCTTTTGTGGTAGCTGGCGCGGGCGTAACTGTAGCTAAGCATGGCAATCGCGGCATATCAAGCCCTTGCGGCAGCGCCGACCTGCTTGAGGCTATGGGTGTCAATATCAACGCGTCTATCAACGTCGTTGAAAAGTGTATTAATGAGATAGGCATAGGATTTTTGTTCGCGCCGCTGCTCCATCCTGCTATGCAGCACGTTGGGCCGGTGCGCAAGAATTTAAAGATGAGGACTATTTTTAACATCATGGGCCCTCTTATTAATCCAGCGTTCCCAACTCATCAGCTTGTAGGCGTTTATGATGAAAGTCTTGTGCCTATATTAGGCAGGGCGCTTATGGAGCTTGGCACCAAACACGCCATGGCCGTCTGGGGCGAAGGCGGTTTTGACGAGGCCACGACAACAGGCAAGACATTCGTTTGCGAAGTGAGGGAAGGCCATATCAAGGAATATGTGCTTGAGCCGGAAAAATTTGGCTTGGTTAAAGCTGACCGTCGGGATTTGCTTGGCGGAGACGTTGACGCCAACAGACAGATAGCGCTCAAAGTCTTAAAAGGCATGGAAGGCCCTGAAAGAGACGCGGTTGTCCTTAACGCGGGCTGTTCCCTGTACATAGCAGAACGCGCTTTTACCATTAAAGAGGGCATGGCCCTGGCAGACAATGCGATAGACTCGGGCGCCGCCATAAAGAAACTTAATAAACTTATAGAATATACAAATTTATAGTTAATAGTTTATAGTAAATCCCGTTAGAGAACTACGTTCTCTAACGGGGTAAACAGTAAAGATGAATATATTAGATGAGATCCTCGCTTATAAGAAAGAAGAGCTCAAAAGACAGAAGAAAACTGTGCCTTTTCTGAAGTTTATTAAGGCGCTTGATAAACAATCGCCTGATCCCAGGTTTGAGGCTAAACTTCGCCAGTCCGGCGTTCATTTGATAGCCGAGGTCAAAAAGGCATCGCCGTCAGCAGGCGTCATCAGAGAAGATTTTGACGCTAAGCGCGTGGCTATCGCGTATGAAAAGGGATGCGCGGACTGTCTCTCGGTATTAACTGAAGACAGGTATTTTAAAGGCAGTATTACTTACCTCAATGCCATAGCCTCTAATTCACCTCTGCCGCTTTTGCGTAAAGATTTTATTATAGATGAATACCAGATATATGAATCAAAAGTCCATGGCTCCGATGCCATCCTTTTGATAGCCGCGATATTAAAGGATAATGATCTAAACGAACTATTGAAAGCTGCCGCGGACGTAGGGCTTGACGCGCTTGTGGAAGTGCATACCTCTGATGAGTTAAAAAGGGCGCTTGATAACAATGCTGGAATTATAGGTATTAATTCCAGGGATCTAAAGACCCTAAAAATAGACCTTTCCATTTTAACCCAGCTTCTTCCGTTAATACCAACGGAAAAACTTGTTGTATGTGAAAGCGGGATAAAGAACGTAGGTGACCTTGAGTTTGTAAGGCGATTCAGGGTTAGCGCGGTTTTGGTGGGCGAGGCGCTCATGCGCGCTAAAGATATAGCTAAAGCGACGCGTGAATTCGTGGATTTTTTGAAGGCGTCATGACGAAGGCGAAGCGAAGTGGAGCCCTGCCTGTCCCGCATTCTGGGGCTGGGTGCAGGGTCAAGATCTGTGGTATCACTAATTTAGAGGATGCCCTTTGCGCCGCGCGCTGTGGCGCTTATTTTTTAGGGTTTATATTTTATAAGAAAAGTAAGCGTCACGTGCTGCCCGCGAAAGCCGTAAGTATCATAAAGGCCCTGCCGAAGAAAATATTTACAGTTGGCGTGTTCGTTAACGAGAGGCCCGAAACGGTCAAAAAGATCGCCAAAGAGTGCGGGCTTGATATTTTGCAATTCCACGGCGATGAGTCGCCCGCGTATTTAAATGGGTTCCGTGGTTATAAGACGATCAAAGCTTTACGCGTTAAGGATGAGGCATCGCTTGAGCATCTCAAGAAATACCCCTGCGATATTTTTCTATTTGATACTTTTAAAAATGACAAGTTCGGGGGTACTGGAGAGGTTTTCGACTGGCGCTTTTTAAAAAATGTTAAGGCGTTGAAAAAACCATTTATTGTTTCAGGGGGCCTTTCGCCTGAAAACGCAGGTTTGCTTATTCGCGAGTTCCATCCTTTTGGAGTAGATGTTTCAAGCGGTGTTGAAAAGGCGCCGGGCAAGAAGGGCTGTCAATTGATCAAAAAATTTATAGATGTGGTAAATGCAGTTTCAAATGAGACAAATCATCCTGTTTGATTTGTCTCATTAAAGGGAGAGAAATAATGGATATTAAACAATGGATAGAGGCGTGTCATAATACGGCTAAAGAGAAGGGGTGGTGGGATCTTGAGCGCTCTGACGGGGAGTTGATAGCGCTTATGCATTCGGAATTGTCCGAGGCGCTTGAAGCCATGCGCAATGATCTCGGCAAAGAGCATGTGGCTGAAGAGCTCGCGGATTGCTGTATCAGGATATTTGACTACTGCGGCGCCCGCGGATTAGACTTAGAAGACGCGCTGAAAAAGAAAGCTGAAAAGAATAGATCAAGGCCATACAGGCATGGGAAGAAGTTCTAAGTTAGCGAGTTGCCGGTTGGCCTGGTAAAACCTAAGGAGAATAAATTGAACAAACATATAGGATAAATAATGAAAATCCTAAATCCGAAACCATAGGAGACGTGTATGTTTAATATGCCCGATATATCAAAGCTCGCGGAAGCAGCTAAAGAAGTGCAGAACAATCAGGCCAAGGTAGACCAGAAAAAAATAGAGATCCTTTCGCGCATCGAGCAAAAGCTTGATCAGATCTTAAGTGAGCTAAAGAAGAAGTAGCTTAAATGAGACAGATCAAACAGGATGATTTGTCTCATTAGAGGCGTTTAAGGGCGAGGATACCTAAAATAAAAAGCCCTGCTAAGATCAAAGAAAAGATATCAAAATATTTTTCAATAGAGTCTTCTATTTTCTTGCCTAATATCCGCAGAGACAGCGCTGCTAAGAAGAACCGACCTGCCCTTCCGATAAGAGATGCTATAGTCAATATTCCCAAGGGTATTTTAAAAAGGCCAGCGGTGATGGTTATTGCTTTGTAAGGGATAGGTGTGAAAGCGGCTGTGAATATCGTCAGGAACGCGTTTTCCTGGTATTTGCGTCCCACGAGTTCAACTATAGCCTCCATGTGGTAGGTTGATATAATAAATTTTCCCACTGTTTCATAAAGCCCCCAGCCGATTAGGTATCCCAAAAAAGCGCCGCATACAGATCCGACAGTGCAAATAGCCGCGTAGATATACCACTTTTTTTTCTGCGCCAAAGTCATTGCTACGAGCAGCACATCCGGAGGAATAGGGAAGCATGAGCTTTCAATGAATGATATGGCAAAAAGCGCGTAGGGCGCTTCTTTTTTTTTGGACCAGTGGATAGTCCAGCCGTACATTTTTCTGAAAGCGCGCAGTGGAGCTTTGAGGATATAAACAAAAGTATTCATAAGTCCTGTTATTATAACAAGAAAACCTATATTGGACTAATTAAAATTGAATGTTAAAGTTTGGCTATCATAGTTCCAATAATGGAATATTATATTGACATTTATGGAATAATATGTTACATTTGTGGAACAAGGGAAATGAATGTCAAAAGGGTTGGGGTCTCCATTCACGGTTTTAGAATTCAACTGTACGACTATCCGCGTTTGCCGTTCTGCTATCGTCAAAGGCAAAAGGACTGTTACTCACTGTTTTTCTTTTGATGCCAAAGATCTGGATCATTCCATACCAAAGAAGATAAAACAAGAGCTTAAAGCCCATGGCCTGGCAATAAAAGAGGTTGTTTTGGCTCTCCCCCGATACGCTGCCGCGTCACGGCTTATGCGCCTGCCGTCAATAGACCAACAGGAGTTAAAAGAGATGGTCCGTTTGCAGGTCTCGCGAGAATTTTTTGGCACTAGCCTGGAGAATATTGTTTATGACTGGCAGAAAATAGGTTTTGATAAGGACGGATATGCGTTAGTGTCTGTTTTCTTGATGCGGAAAGAAACGGTCTATCGCTATATTTGTATTCTGGAGAAAGCGGGTGTCTTCGCGAGCAAGGTCACGCTTAACACAGCGGGGCTGCTTAATTGGCCAGCTAATGCAAAAGCAACGCAAACGCAACCAGGCGCTAAATGCCTATATCTTCTGAATGCTGACCACGACACTTTTGATTTTAATCTTCTTTTGCAAGGCCATTCTGTCTTTAGCAGGACTTTTGTTATTGAAGATCGCGGGCCTGATTATTCAAACAGGCTTTCTAAAGAATTAAAGGTAAGCTTTGAATTAGCCCGGCGCCTTACAGCCGGGTATTTTGAGCATGATGATAAACTTTATCTTACAGGCACGACAAAGGCGCTGGCTGACGAAGGCCTGGAAAGTTGTTTTGGCCGTCCTACAGAAAGGTTTCTTGAAAATACGCCGGTTTCATACGCGGCTGTAACGGGCCTGGCTTTGAGCGCTGCGGCATCCATAGACCTGACGCCTGAAGAGACTAAGGCAAAAATCAAAGAAGGGGCAAGGACTCTTGCGATATATAAGGCAATGCGTTTGGCTGTTGTGGTAATAAGTATCGCGTTTTTATTTTTTTCTCATGCCCTGGATAAAAAGATCAGCCTCACCCTGCGATTATCGCGGGAGCTAAAAAATAAAGCGTTGATAGAGGGTCAGGCCCGTCAGGCAAGGTTTATGGGCCTTTTAGAAAAGAATGTTTTAAAAAATAAACTATCTTTTGGCATATTTTATGAATTATACAGATTAGCGCCGCCGTCAATTTTTTTAAGCGATCTTGAAATAGAAGATGGCAAGGGGCTGGTAATTTCAGGGACTAGCCCTGGCCCTGCCGCGATATTTGAATTTTTTAGCCTACTGCACGCATCTCCTTTGCTTAAGGGAATACAGCTTGATAATTTAGAAGACAAAGATATTGGCCCCGAGAAAAAAATAAAATTTAAGATCAAGTCTAAATTTTTATGATGAAACATCGGTGCCTGTTAGAAAGCGTTTCCGGAGTGTTATTGGTTAGCTACGCGGTTGTGGCCGCATGGCCGATGTTTGGGCTTAACAGCAGATTAGACAAAAGTTTACTAAATATAAATAAGCGTTTTTCTTTTATTCGGTATTACGCGCCTCGCAGCCCTATCGCGCCAAGGAGGCTTAACAATATTGACGCGGCCGGTGTTTTAAGAGCTATGGAGGAATTAGCCAGTAGCTGCGGAGTACGGTTAGAATATATAAAACTTAAAAACGAAGAGGTGCTCAAAAGGATGGGTTATAAAGTTTTACCTTTTGATCTGAGCTTAGCTGGGGCTGAGCAGGGAATATTTGATTTTATCACGAACATAAGGAAATTGGGATTTTTATGCCGCGTTTCAGGTATGCATATAAAAGCAGGCGCGAAAGGAGATGATAGTCTGCATGTTCAGATCAGGCTGGAAAAAATAGAGCTGCCGGATGATCTATCGCGGCAAGGCCTCTTTGATGATTTTTTGTCTAAGCCCATGAATAGAAAACTTTTTAAAACTACTACACAGGAAGTTCCAAAAAACGCCCATGTTGCGCTCGGGGGGCGTTTGAATGTCGCGCAGGATCTGGTCTTAGTAGGGTTAATTGATGACGATGGGAAGAAGGCTATACTTGAAGACAAAAAGACGCAGAAGACGTTATTTTTAAAAAAAGATGATACCATTGAGAATTTAAGACTGATCGAGATCCGCGATAACGAAGTTATCCTCTCAGATGGCACAGGGCAATTTAATCTAACGCTGTAATACTAAAACTATGAAAAAAATATTTCTTATATTTTTTGTATTTGTTCTGCAGGCGCAGGCCCTGGCGTATGGAGATACACAGATGACTGCGTCTGCGGCATCTGACAGGATATCCCTGGACATAAAGGGTATGGACATCATTGACGTATTAAAGATGCTGTCCGCGAAAACAGAGTTAAACCTTGTCATTGATAAAAACGTTGCCGGTCGCGTGACGGTATTTTTAAAAGATGTAATGCCGGGCGACGCGCTTGACGTTATTCTGGCGTCTAATGACCTTGTACAACAGAAACAGGCCGGCATCACACGCATTATGACGGGGCAAGACTACGAACAGCTTTTTGGGACTAAGTTTTACAACGCGAGGCAGATGCGGCGCATCCCGTTGAAATACGCTAAGCCTCAGGATATGCTATTAGTTTTGGATCAGATAAAGTCTTCCGTAGGCGCTATAGTGACGGATGAAGGCACTAACACGCTTATTTTATATGATACAAAAGAAAAGAATGAGGCCATGGCGAAGATGATCGAGTCAATGGATGCGCCGCTTGCAACGATAGCTTTTAAGCTGAGTTACGCCAAGCCGCAGGATGTAGCCGTGAGCCTTCAGGATGTTGTTACAAAAAATATTTCATCTGTCAAGGTAGACGCGCGTTCTAATCAGATCATTATTACAGACTACAAAACTAATCTAAAAAAGATAGAAGATATGGTGGAGAACCTGGATGAGCGCACAAAAGAGGTCCAGATAGACGCGAAAATAGTCCAGGTGAATTTGAATGATAAGGCGTCTTTGGGTATTGACTGGGAGTATGTCTTAAACAAAAAGCTTAACGCCAAAGGGATGTTTGGCCAGGTGATATCTACTACAGGTAATAAGTGGACCATTGGCTCGACGGCTCCGTCAGAACATAATGACTATAGCGCGGTTATAGAGGCGCTAAAGACTTCAGGAGAAACAAAGATCCTTTCAAGCCCGCGCCTGACTGTGACAAACAATGAGGCCGCCAAAATCCTTGTAGGTTCAAAGCAGGTATATGTCACGACTACAGCGGTGCAGAGCCAGGCTTCCACAGAGACGGCAGAGGCCGTTAGTTTTGTAGACGTAGGGGTCAAACTTTTTGTGACTCCGGCCATTAGCCATGATGGATTTATCTCTATGAAAGTGCGCCCGGAGGTTAGCTCAGTAGTCCAGAACTACAAAACGTCCTCAGGTAATATTATCCCTATCGTTGAGACATCTGAGGCAGAGACCACGGTCCTGGCGCGAGATGGTTCAACCATAGTTATAGGCGGCCTTATGAAAGAAGAAAAGATAAAAACTGTTAACAAGATCCCTTTTGCAGGAGACATCCCTTTTTTGGGCGTTCTTTTTCGCAACAGCGTGGATGAGACAAAAAAGACCGAGCTCGTCATTTTTCTTACCTGCAAAATAGTAGATTTCGAAAAGAAAAACTGACACCGCAAAAGCGCAAAGAGATGGATCAAGAACAAATAAATATACTATCTAATAAAGTTATTGGTGTGCTATAAGGGTGCATAGTTCTTTGGGGCATGGTTCTATCGAGAGGATATATGTTAAAGCTATGTGCTGTGAATTTGGAAGATCCGGGATCAGTTTTGAAAGAGAAAAAATTATGAAAGTAAAATATGGGGAGTTCCTTTTGGGTGAACATAGGCTGGATTTTTTTGATTGAAGGCAAGCTTATTGTTGAAGCCAAGGCCGTTTATGATATAAATAATTTCCATATGGCACAGGTACTTTCTTATTTGAAGACTTTTGATAAGAAATTGGGATTAATTCTCAATTTTTCTAAAGCCAAACTACAAATTAAAAGGGTCGTTTTTAACCT
>Ga0051987_10001170_pt1 | contig 13647 bp, 18 predicted proteins | sample CryGey08umfilter_2_FD_58083 | JGI IMG/M metagenome (GOLD analysis project Ga0051987, IMG submission 58083) | Groundwater microbial communities from aquifer in Utah, USA - Crystal Geyser 4/10/14 0.8 um filter | ecosystem: Environmental > Aquatic > Deep subsurface > Groundwater | place: USA: Utah... | reverse complement strand
ACCTAACACCTAAATTATTTTTTAATTTTGAATTTCTCAGATGTCAAGGAGAAAAAAAAGGGAAATAAGATCACTTCTGCCTGATCCAAAATATAATTCTACACAGGTTAGTAAGTTTATAAATTATGTGATGAGACGCGGTAAGAAGAGTACTTCGCAGAAGATCGTTTATGATGCTTTTGCTATAATAGAAAAAAGGGCAGAAAGGAAAGGATTAGATGTTTTTCTTAATGCTATAGAAAACGTATCACCATTTCTAGAAGTCCGTTCTCGGAGAATTGGTGGTGCAAATTATCAGATCCCTTTTCCTGTAGAAGGTGAAAGAAAGTTTACCCTAGCAAGTCGTTGGATAATCGGAGTTGCAAGAAATAAAAAAGGAAAGGCTATGTCGGAAAAACTTGCTTCCGAATTGATTGCAGCATCCAAAAAACAAGGTGATGCTATAAAGAAACGAGAAGATACTCATGCTATGGCTGAGGCAAACAAGGCATTTGCTCATTTTGCAAGATTTGCGAGATAGCTAGCTTGTAGTTCCGCCTGCGGCGGACGAATTTCTGTGCCAGGGCAGATCTATACCCCTGATACTGTAATAGACTCTAGTCCGCCTGGGGCGGATTCGTACATACATTCGTAATCCATTCGTCCGCCCAGGGCGGATTCGTATTATTCGCATTGTTTTTCGCTTTATACTTTAAGCTTTACACTTCCTCCATGCCGCGTAAATATCCTTTAGAAAAAGTACGAGACATTGGAATTATTGCCCATATTGACGCAGGAAAGACCACTTTTACTGAAAGGGTTCTTTTTTATACTGGCATTTCTCATAAGATTGGGGAAGTACATAAAGGAGAGGCTATTATGGATTGGATGGCCCAGGAGAGAGAAAGAGGAATTACTATTACCTCTGCAGCAACGACCTGTTTTTGGAAAGATTGCCGTATTAATATTATTGATACTCCAGGTCATGTTGATTTTACAGTAGAAGTAGAAAGATCTTTAAGAGTTTTAGATGGGGCAGTAGTAGTCTTTGATGGAAAAATGGGAGTTGAACCGCAATCAGAAACTGTTTGGCATCAAGCAGATAAATATAAAGTGCCAAGAATCTGTTTTGTTAATAAAATGGATAAATCAGGAGCAGATTTTAAGAGCGCTTTGGCATCAATACGCGAAAGACTTACTTCCGATGCTATTGCTTGTGCTATCCCTATTGGTGAGCAAGAATCATTTGAGGGGATGGTCGATCTTTTTAAGATGAAGGCTATATATAATGAAGAGAAACAAGGAGAAAAAGTAGTAGAAAAAGATATTCCAGAATATCTTGAAAAGCAAGCTGAAAAATATAGACAGGAAATGGTAGAAAAAATTGTAGAGCAGGATGATGCGCTTATGGAAAAGTATTTATCTGGCAAAAAAATCTTTGAAGAAGACTTAAAAAAAACTTTAAGAAAGGGGGTATTAGAATACAAAATCATCCCTGTTTTCTGCGGCTCTGCTCTTAAAAATAAAGGAGTTCAGGTAATATTAGATGCTATCTGTGATTTTCTTCCAGCACCTGCCGATGTACTACCAGTAAAAGGAATAAATCCAAAGACTTCTAAAGAAGAAGAAAGAAAAGCAGATGATGATCAGCCTCTTTCTGCCTTGGCATTCAAGGTGGTGTCTGATCCTTTTGCCGGAACTCTTACTTATTTTAGAGTTTATTCCGGTACCTTAAAGGCAGGGTCTTACATATTAAATGTTAGTTCTGATACTAAAGAGAGGGTAGGTAGAATACTTAGAATGCATGCTGATAAAAGAGAAGAAGTAGAAGAGGTATATACTGGGGATATTGGAGCATTTGTAGGTTTGAAAAACACTAGTACGGGGGATACTCTATGTGACCCAGATTACCCTATTGTTTTAGAAAATATTACTTTCCCTAATCCTGTTATCTCTGTTGCAGCAGAACCTGCAACCAAAGTTGATCAGGAGAAAATGGGAATTGCCTTAAAAAAGCTTTCTGAAGAAGACCCTACTTTTAAGATAAGAACCGATCAAGAAACTAATCAAACTATTATTTCTGGAATGGGTGAACTTCACCTAGAAATCATTGTTGATCGTATGAGAAGAGAATTTAATGTAGAAGTAAAAGTTGGCAAACCCCAAGTTGCCTACAAAGAAACAATAAAAGCAGTATCTGATGCTGAAGGGAAATACATTCGTCAGTCTGGAGGTCATGGTCAATATGGTCATGTTTGGCTAAAGCTTGAGCCAAGGCAGAGAAGTGAAGGATTTGAATTTGTTGATGCAATTAAGGGAGGAGTTGTTCCTCAAGAATTTATTCCTGCTGTTGAAAAAGGTGTTAAAGAGACTATGGAAAAAGGTGTAATTGCAGGTTACCCAGTAGTAGATCTGAAAGTTACTTTATATGATGGATCTTACCATGAAGTTGACTCATCAGAGGCAGCATTTCAAATCGCAGGCAGCAAAGCTTTTCAAGCAGCATTTAAAAGAGCAACACCCATTCTTTTAGAACCAGTTATGAAAATTGAGACCACTACTCCAGAGAAATATATGGGAGATATTATTGGAGATCTAAATTCTCGGAGATGTCATATTGACAAGATGCATGATCGTGCTAGTATTAAAGTAATTGATGGACGTGTTCCTTTAGCTTCGATGTTTGGGTATGCTACAGCTTTAAGGTCACTCTCTTCAGGAAGAGCAAACTATACAATGGAGTTTGATTCTTATAAAGAAGTACCAAGGAGTGAGGCAGAAAAAATAATGGGAGAGTTTAAGTCAAAGGACGAAGAGAGAAATAAGTAGATTAGGAATTTGAATTAACGTTATGGCCACCTGTAATTAGAGACTGCTAATTTCTTCAGCCATAGCTGATCAGCCTGAGGCTGAAATCAATACCCAATTAATAAATGACCAATAGTTGTGAATTATGAATCAGGGGATTAGGTTACTAGGCTACTAGGCGACTAGGAACTAGAGAACGTCATTCGTCCGCCTGAGGCGGACTCGTACAGAAATTCGCATTTAACCTGTCGTGTTCTATGTGATTCGCAAAGCATTCACATTATTCGTATAACTTATAAGAATTAACTTATAGCAGTGAATTTTTTCCAAATTATTAAGCTAATAGAGAAAAACGGAGGACGTTATATTATTTGTGAAGGAGAAGATCCGAAGTATGTTGTTATGGATTTTAAAGAATACGAAAAGCTACTTGACATGTTGCATAAGTCTGATAATATGGATGTGTCCTTAATAGAAGAAGAAAGATCTTTAGGTCTCCCAGAATCTTATGATCTTTTTCCTGAAAGTAATAGAGAGCAAGTTTTGTCAGAAGAGGCTTTGCCGGAAGAAGAACCAGTGTTTTAGGGAATGGGTTGTAGGTGATAGGGGGTAGGGATTAGATTAGAATTGCACAAATTCACCTAGAATAAAAAGCTATTTCCTACCCTCTACAACCTCCAGTCTCAGGCTGATCCTTCATAGCCCGCAGGCGAAGGAGGAAACACCTAAATTATTTTTGATTTTTTCAGCCACAGGCTGATTCGCCTAAGGCGAAAAACTTTAAACTTTAAATTTATCTTATGGTAGAAAAATTTGAAAGAACCAAACCACATATAAATGTAGGAACTATCGGTCATGTTGACCATGGTAAAACTACTCTTACTGCTGCAATGCTAAAAATTTTAGTTGCAGCAGGCTTTACTGCTCAACAAAAAACAGTGGAGCAGATTGACAATGCTCCGGAAGAGAAAGAGCGTGGTATTACTATTAATACAGCTCATGTTGAGTACGAAAGTGAAAAAAGACACTATGCTCATATTGATTGTCCAGGACACGCAGATTATGTAAAAAACATGATCACAGGCACTGCTCAAATGGATGGCGCTGTCCTTGTAGTATCTGCTGCAGATGGCCCCATGCCTCAAACAAGAGAGCATATTCTTCTTGCAAGACAATTGGGCGTACCTAGCATCATTGTTTTCTTAAATAAAGTTGATCAAGTCGATGATAAAGAGCTTTTGGATCTTGTGGAAGTAGAAATAAGAGAACTCCTTTCTAAATATGAGTACGATGGAGACAAAGCCGTAATTATTAGAGGATCAGCACTAAAAGCGTTAGAATGTAGTTGTGGTAAGCCTGACTGCAAGTGGTGTGGTCCTGTTTTAGAGCTTATTAAAGCTTTGGATGAGAGTATTCCTGAGCCAAAAAGAGATATTGATAAGCCATTTTTGATGCCAATTGAAGATATTTTTTCTATTGAAGGAAGAGGAACAGTAGTAACAGGGAAAATTGAGCGAGGAATTATTAAAATAAACGATGAAGCTGAAATTGTAGGCAAGAAGAAAGAAATTGACAAAACGGTAGTCACAGGAATTGAGATGTTCAATAAATCACTTGATGAAGGGAGGGCAGGAGACAATGCTGGCATTCTTCTTAGAGGGACTAAGAAGGAAGAAGTAGAAAGGGGTCAAGTTCTAGCCAAGCCCGGCACTATTACTCCTCATACTGAGTTTGAATGTGAAGTCTACATTCTTACAAAAGAAGAGGGTGGACGTCATACCCCGTTTCTGAAAGGGTATAAGCCACAGTTCTATATTAGGACAACTGATATTACAGGAGAAGTTGAGCTTCCAGAAAAAACAGAAATGGTTATGCCAGGAGATACTGTTAACTTGAAGGTGAAACTAGTTGCACCAGTAGCATTAGAAGAAAAGCAAAAATTTGCTATTAGAGAAGGAGGTCATACTGTTGGCGCAGGAATTGTGACTAAGATTATTAAGTAGAATTGTTACTTATTAATTTGGTTTTACTTGTGAGTATTCTTTAAATTATTTTAAAAGATAGTCTTAACAAATTTTATATTGGTACCCAGAATGACTAATATCTAGTCTTTAAGTAAGTATCTAGCACCTATTAATAAAATGGCTTCCAATTCCCGTCTAAAGAGAGAAAAAGATAATAATCAAGAATCTGATAAAAGTAAAATAAGAATTAGAATCAGGGCTTATGATCATAAGGTTATTGATGAGTCAACAGCTAAGATTTATGAGACAGTGACAAGAAGTGGCGCACAAGTTGTAGGCCCCGTTCCTTTGCCTACAGAAATATCGCGGTTTACTGTTATGAAATCGCCTTTTGTTCACAAAGATTCTAGAGAGCAGTATGAGATGAGAGTTCATAAAAGATTAGTAGATATTGTAAATCCTACTTCTAAAACTATTGATTCGTTGATGAATCTAGATCTTCCTGCAGGCGTTGATATTGAAATTAAGATGTAGGATTGGTATTATTCTTTTGAAAGAAAATACAATGTTTGTTTTTCCTATTTTTATCAAAAAATACTCTTTGCTTTACCCAAGCATTAATTTAAAAATTATTAATGGCTATTTTTTTCTTTATAATTGACTTTATTTTTCTAGATAAAGAATGTAATTCTTATGAAGTGTTTTATTACGCGAAAGAAAGGTATGACTCAATTTTTTTCCAAAGAAGGGAAGGTAATTCCTGCTACTTTGGTATGGGCCGATTTTAATGAAATTTGTGCCATCACTCCTTTTCTCGACTATACCCGCGTAGAACTTGGCTTTCTCCCAATAAAAAATAAAATTAGAAATAATGAAAATCACTCCAAAGATAAAAAGAGTGATTTTCGTTTTAAGAGAAGTTTTAAAGTTGCTTCAAATAATAAAGTAAGCAAAAAAGAGGATAGGGCAGTAGAAGAAGTTGAAATTAATGGGAAGAAGGTAAAAGTTAAAGATAAGATTACTGTGGATTTATTCCGAAAAGGGGACAAGGTAAAAGTAGTAGGCATATCAAAAGGAAAGGGATTTCAAGGAGTAATGAAAAGGCATGGTTTCCAGGGAGGTCCTGCATCACATGGTGCTAGTGGGCACAGAAAACCAGGATCTATTGGGTCTGGCTATCCGCAACGTGTTGTAAAAGGAAGGCAACTTCCTGGAAGAATGGGGCACAATAGAATTACTGTAAAAGGCTTAAAAGTTCTAAAAATTGATAAAGAGAAAGGATTAATGTTGGTACAAGGAGCAATACCAGGAACTAGAGATTCTATTGTTAAGATTATTAGCGAGTAGTTTAGGCTACTCCGCCTGAGGCGGACTAGGAACTAGGTGTTTAGGTACCAAGCACTAATCTACTGCGTTAGGAAATTCCAAGTGGCTAGATATTAACCTCCAAACAAATTTAAATATTAAAATAAGTTATTTTGGATTTTGGAAATTGGAATTTTGGATTTGTTTGATATTTATAATTTGTAATTTGGAATTTAAAGCCCCTATTCCTAATTCCTGATTCTAAAATTCCTAATTTTTATTTATGAATCCAAAGATTGCTATCTACAATAAAAGCGGTAGAACAACAGAAAAAGATGTTACCCTTAATCCTGATATTTTTGGTGTAGAAATTAAAGATCAATTGATAGGGGAAGCTATCCAATATTATCAGATGAATAAAAAAAAGCCCCATGCTCATACTAAGATAAGGTCAGAAGTGCGAGGCGGTGGAGTAAAGCCCTGGCGTCAGAAAGGTACAGGAAAAGCAAGAGCAGGGTCTATTCGTTCTCCGATTTGGAGAGGAGGAGGAGTGACTTTCGGTCCGCGACCTAATAGGAATTTTTCTTTGAAGATAAACAAAAAGGTAAAAAAGAAAGCTTTTTTGATGGCTTTATCGAGTAAAGCAAAAGACAAGGAAATAGTAGTTGTGGATAATTTGAAAGTAGATAAGCCTAAGACGAAAGAAATGGTAAAGATATTAAATAAGCTGCCTTTGAAGAAAAAATCTGTATTGCTAGTTGTCTCAAGGCCAAGTAAAAAAATCTCTCGTATTGCTCGTAATATACCAAATCTTTTAGTTTCTAATGTTAAAAGTCTCAATACTTTAGAGCTTTTATCATATAAATATTTATTAATTACGAAGGCGGCTATTGATGAGTTGAATGGTATTAAGAAAGAAAAGCAGATAGAAAAAGCTAAGGATTAGACTACTAGGAGACATGAGGCTAGATGCTAGTAAGTTTTTGATTCCAAATTCCATGTTCTACATTCTTCAGCCATAGGCTGATCCGCCGTGGCGGAAAATTCTTATTTTTTAAATTTTGCATTTTAAATTTTGAATTTACTCTATGTCTTTATTAGATAAAATTTTTAAAAAGAAAAAAGAGAAACCGAAGAATTTAGGCAAGAGATTAAAAAAAGGCAAGAAAGAAGATTTAAAGCGAAAAGAAGAGGGAAAGTCCAAGAAAGTCAAAGTTAAAAAGAAGAAACGAAAAATAAGTCTTACTCCTGGTATTGCTTGTACAGTACGTACCCCTCTTATTACTGAGAAAGCGACCTTTCTTTCAGAAAAAGGGCAGTATGTCTTTGAGGTAGAGAGAAAAAGTAGTAAAAGAAGAATAAAGGAAGTTATTGAGAAAATCTTTAGTGTTAATGTAGAGAAAGTAAGGGTCATAAATATTAAAGGAAAAGTGAAAAAATATAGATCAAGAGCAGAAGGAAAGAGAAGAGATAGAAAAAAAGCCATAGTCACTCTTTCTGAAGGTGAGAAAATAGAACTATTTGAGGGAATTTAAGAATTATTTTGAGTTATACAAAATGTCTAATACTAAAGCTAAAAAATCAAAGCCAATAACTCCTGGGATGCGACATCTCGTAACTTCCGATTATTCATTGTTATCTAAGAAACGTCCTGAAAGGGCACTAAGTATTGGTACCAAGAGAAAAGCAGGAAGAAACGCTCAAGGAAAAATTACTGTTCGTAGAAGAGGCGGTGGAGCAAAAAGAAAATACCGCGAGATTGATTTTAAACAAGATAAGTGGGATATACCTGGTAAGATTGTCTCTATTGAATATGATCCTTTTAGAAGCGCTTTTATCGCCCTTATCTCCTATAAAGATGGTGAAAAAAGATATATTATTGCTTTTGAGGGAGCAAAGGTGAATGGTCAAGTTCTGTCATCTCAAAAGAGAATTGACATAAAACAGGGAAATAGGTTACCATTGAGGCATATTCCTCGAGGAGAAGAGATTTTCAATGTTGAATTACAAGAATCCCGCGGGGGAGTTTTAATACGCTCTGCTGGATCCCGTGCAATAGTTTTAGCTCGAGGAGTAAAATATACCCAAATTAAAATGCCTTCTGGTGAAATTAGACTTATTCCTTCTGGGTGTTTAGCAAGTATTGGAAGAGTAAGTAATATAGAGCATAAATCAGTAAAACTAGGTAAAGCCGGACGGTCTCGGCGTTTGAGGAGAAGACCACATGTTCGAGGGAAAGCTATGAATCCTAAAGATCATCCTCATGGTGGCGGTGAAGGTAGGTCCCCAATTGGTATGAAAGCTCCTAAAACTAAGTGGGGTAAACTGGCCTTGGGTGTGAGAACGAGAAAGAAGAAAAGAAGTGATAGGTTGATTTTGAAGAGAAGGAAAAGTTAGGGGCTAGGCACCAGGTGCTAGTCCGCCTCAGGCGGAAGTTCTATATTCTACATTCTTAATTCTTGTTTTAAAATTTTTAATTTTTTAACTTTAAATTTACTTCATGTCTCGCAGTCTTAAGAAAGGTCCTTTTGTAGATCCGAAGTTAATGAAAAAGATTAAAGATTCTAAGCCTTCAAAAAGTGTGATTAAGACGTGGTCTAGAGCATCAACTATTTTTCCAGAAATGGTGGACTTTACTATTGGAGTTCATAATGGTAAGGAGCATATTCCTGTAAAGATTACCGAAGAAATGGTAGGTCATAAACTGGGAGAATTTGCTGAAACAAGAAAGTTTACCCAACATGGTGGAAGAATGGCGAGAGAAGAAGCTACAGCAAAAGCTCAAGAAGCTCAAAGTGCAGCTGCTACTACAGAAGGAACTGGGGAACAGAAAACGGAGACAGTTTTGCCATCCACTCCCAAAGCACAAGGTACTAATAAGAAGAAGTAATTTATTTGAATATATTTCTCTGTCCGGGTAGCTCCAAGCTCTTGCTTGGAGCAGACGAGAGCAAGGGCTCTCGTCTAGTCTGCCTAAATCGAAGAAGAGCCAATTTTAAAATAGAGAGAGATAAAACAAACATTCTGTATTTTGTTGTTGTGGAAATATATACTTTACGTTAGCGGCTAACCGTGGTGTATGATTCACATTTTATAATGAACAGTTGAACATAATATGGAACCAAAGAAAGTAAAAGCAACATTGAAATATTTAAGAATATCACCACAAAAAGTGAGGTTGGTTTGCAACTTAATTAAAGGACTTCCTGCTCCTGATGCTGAGAACCAGCTTCTATTTAGCAAGAAGAAAGCAGCGAAGTTTTTAGCAGGACTTCTTAGATCGGCAATTGCCAATGCTAAGAATAATTTTGGTCTTTCAGAAGATAATTTGTATATAGATAGGATAGTAGTAGAAGAAGGACCAAAGTTTAAAAGATGGATTCCAAAAGCACGAGGAAGATCATCAATGATCAAAAAAAGGACAAGCCATGTAAAACTTATCCTTTCTGAAAGAGAGCCTGGCAAGGAAAGGAGAAAAGTGAGCTTACCCGCAATTTCTGCTCCTGTAAAGAAGGAAGAGTTAGAAAAGAAGACAAAAGAAAAGAAAAAAGAAAAGCCAGTAGTAACAGACCTTGCCTCTTTAAGTAGGAAGAAGAGAGAAGAGGCGATAACTAAGGGTAAAAAAGAAAAGGAGAGAAAAGGTTTCTTGAGAAGAATATTTAGAAGGAAATCAGGGAGTTAGGGAGTAGGTTGTAGGGAGTAGGTTGTAGAAAAGTTACCACCTGCCCCCTACAACCTAACACCTAAATTATTTTTTATTTTTTCAGCCCTAGACAGATCCGCCTTGGGCGAAGATCCGTCTTGGATGGATATTTTTGAACTTTAAACTTTTTTCGTGGGTCACAAAGTAAATCCAATTAGTTTTAGATTAGGAAAGTTACAGTCTTGGAAATCAAAATGGTTTGCCAGGAAAAATTTTGCTTTTCTTTTAGAAGAAGATATTAAACTTCGAGATTTTATAGAGAAGAAATTAAAAAGTGCTGGTATTTCTCGAGTTGAAATTCTGCGTTCTTCAAATAAAGCTACTTTTGTAATAAAGTCTTCAAGGCCTGGTGTTGTTATTGGACGAGAGGGAGCAGGTATAGAGGAATTACGCAAAATATTAAAAAAGAAAATGCAAGATCCAAAAATAGAAGTTAAATTAGACATTGAGGAAGTTCGTACTCCTTGGCTTGATGCTAGCTTAGTTGCCCAAAATATTGCAGAGCAGATAGAGAAGAGAGTAAATTTTCGCAGGGTAATGAAGACTGCTTTAAGACAAGTGATGGAAGTAGGCGCTAGAGGAGTAAAGATCATGGTAGCAGGGAGACTTAATGGAGCAGATATGGCAAGAACAGAGTGGCTGACTGAGGGACGACTTCCTCTTCAGACTTTACGTGCTGACATTGATTTTGGCAAAGAAGAGGCTGACACTAAATACGGTAAGATAGGAGTAAAAGTTTGGATATATAAGGGGGAAGTTTTCACTAGAGAGAGAAAAGGAACTTAAAAGCTAGGAACATAAATAAAGGTGAACAGATTAGATAGGAAATCCTAAGCACTAAACAAATCCTAAATTCCAATTTCCAAAATCCAAAATAATTTGTTCTGAATTTTGAATTTAGATATTAGAATTTGTTTAGCCCGGCACGTAATACGTGCCCCGTAGTACATGCTTTAGGATTTAGTATTTGGGATTTAGGATTTTACTAGCTTGAATTCTAGTAAGTAACTCGATAATCTAATATCCTATTCCCTACAACCCAATCCCTAACCCCTAACAACATGCTTTTTCCGAAGAAAGTAAAACATAGAAAATGGCAAAAAGGTAGAAAGCGATTCTCCGGTGTTGCCCAAAGAGGAAGCCAAATAAGCTTTGGAAGTTTTGGATTGAAAGCATTAGAGAGAAAATGGGTAACTTCAAGACAAATAGAGGCGTCTCGCCGAGCAATGACTCGTTCCGTACACAAAGGAGGAAAAATTTGGATTCGTGTTTTTCCTGATAGGCCGGTTACAACCAAAGGAGCAGAAACGCCTATGGGAAAAGGAAAAGGTGCTGTAGAACACTTTGTTGTTCCCATAGAGCCCGGAAGAATAATTTTTGAAATAGATGGAGTGCCAGAAGATGTAGCAAGAGAAGCTATGAGACTCGCATCGCATAAGCTACCAATAAAGACTAAATTTATAATCAAAGAGAGTTAAACGTTATGAACATCAAAGAATTGAAACATAAAAAGAAAAAGGAACTTATAATACTTCTTTCTGAGAAAGAAGAGAATTTATACAAGTTAAGGTTTGAAAAAGAAATGGGCGCTTCTGATAAGGATACTAATGCCATCAAGAAAGCAAGAAAAGATATTGCACGGATTAAAACATTGCTTTCTTCTATCTCGCGAGATAAAGGTCAAAATAAAGAAAAGAAAAATTTAAGAAAAAAGTAAAAGTATAATTTATGGCCAAGGATAATTCTAAAAGGGAACAATCTTCAAAAAAATTACCTTCAGAAGGAGAAAAAAAAGGGAAGAAAAAAAGAAAAGAATTCAGAGGGATAGTAATATCAGATAGAATGGATAAAACAAGAGTAGTCGAAGTTACAAGAATAAAGATTCATCCTATTTATAAAAAGAGGTTTAAAGTATCAAGAAGGTTTAAAGCACATGATGAGAAGAATGAATATAGGAAGGGAGATAAAGTAGTGATCTGTGAGGTTCGGCCTTTGAGTAAAGAGAAAAGATGGGAAATATTATCTAAATTATAAAAGCGAAGGAACATGATTCAAGAAGGTACTAAATTAAAAGTAGTTGATAATACAGGAGCACAGATTGCCAAGTGTATTCGTATTTTAGGTCACAGGGCAGGAAGTACTGCTGGGATTGGTGATAAGATAATTGTTAGTATCAAAGATGCAGACCCCAGAGGGCAGGTAAAAACCCACGAAGTTTGTAGGGCGGTGATAGTACGTACAAAAAAAGAGCTCAGACGTAAAGATGGTTCTTATATTAGATTTGATGAAAATGCTTGTGTGATTTTAGACAAAGAGACAGATGAACCAAAGGGCACCAGAGTATTTGGTCCCATTCCTAGAGAGCTGCGAGATGTGGGGCACATTAAGATTATTAATCTTGCACCTGAGGTCTTATAATTTTTATATATACACTTTTACTTTGATCTTTCTAAATTTAGTAAAGATTGGAAGCCTCAGACAAAATCCTGAAACTAGAGATGTTTTTCTATAAGCTATGGTATATTTTTACAATTTATATAATGAAATTTTAGTATATGAAAATTAGAAAGAACGATACAGTATTAGTAATATCAGGAAAAGATAGGGGTAAGAAAGGAAAAGTTACCCAGACTTTACCTGAAAAGAAAAAGATAGTGGTAGAAGGGATGAATAAGAGAATAAAGCATGTTCGTCCGAGAAGAGAGGGAGAAAAAGGCCAACGTGTGGAGATTTTTGCACCTTTTGGCGTTTCTAATGTTAAGCTCGTTTGCGGAAAATGCGGAAAAGCGACAAGAGTAGGATATAAGATTTTGAAAAATAAAAAAAAGGTGAGAATTTGTAAGGAATGTAGAGAAGTAATTAATATTAAGAAATAAATGAGTTCTATTTTAAAAGATAAATATAAAAAAGAAATAATCCCTAGATTGAAAGAAACTTTTGGTTATAAGAATGATTTAGCTGTCCCTAGAGTTGAAAAAGTGGTTGTCTCTGTAGGTCTAGGTGATATTATTAAAAGTAAAAAGAGAGGAGCTTTAGAAAAGGCAGTGGAAAATTTAATGCTTGTAACTGGTCAGAAACCTGTGTTTACTAGGGCAAAAAAGGCAATCTCAAATTTTAATATAAGAAAGAATGATGTTGTGGGAATGCTGGTTACTTTAAGGAAGGATAGAATGTATGATTTTCTTTATAGGCTTGCCAATATAGTTTTACCAAGAGTAAGAGATTTTCAAGGTATTCGGTTATCTTCATTTGACGGTCAGGGTAATGTTAGTATAGGTTTAAAAGAGCATGCTGTCTTTTTAGAGGTAGAATCAGATGATGTAGAAAAAGTGTTTGGGATGCAAGTTACTATTCGTACTAGTGCTAGAGATAATAAGGAAGGCTTGAAACTGATTAAACTTTTGGGCTTTCCTATAAGAAAAGGTGCTAGGTCCTAGGCACCAGGTACTAGTAAGCCTGGGTTCTCCTGATTTTTTTGTGCTAGCACCTAGCACCTAGGACCTAGTACCTAAAATATTTTTTTAATTTTTCAGCCCTAGGCTAATCCGCCCTGGGAGGACATTTTTAATTTTTAATTTATCTTGTGTCCAGAAAAGCTTTAGAACTAAAAGCAAAGAAGAAGCCAAAGTTTTCGACTCGTATTGTGAGGCGTTGCTTTCGCTGCGGAAGAAAAAGAAGATTTATGAGAAAATTTAATCTTTGCATGATCTGTTTTAGAGAGCTCGCAAGTAAAGGCGAAATCCCCGGCATCACAAAATCAAGTTGGTGAGTTTAGGGGTTAGGTTTTAGGTGATAGGGATTAGATTATAGAAAAGTTACCCCCTACCCCCTACAACCTTCAGCCTCAGGCTGATCCTTCGTAGCCCGCAGGCGAAGGAGGAAACACCT
>Ga0051987_10001163_pt1 | contig 13698 bp, 9 predicted proteins | sample CryGey08umfilter_2_FD_58083 | JGI IMG/M metagenome (GOLD analysis project Ga0051987, IMG submission 58083) | Groundwater microbial communities from aquifer in Utah, USA - Crystal Geyser 4/10/14 0.8 um filter | ecosystem: Environmental > Aquatic > Deep subsurface > Groundwater | place: USA: Utah... | reverse complement strand
CGACACCGACACCGACTACCTGATCATCCTCGGACAAGACTGAAAACATGAACCAGCAACCGAAACTCACGCCAGTCATCGCCCTTGTGGGACGGGCCAACGTCGGCAAGTCCACCCTTTTCAATCGCCTCATCGAGAAACGGAAGGCGATCACCTCATCGGTCGCCGGCACCACGCAGGACATCAACTTCGGCCACTGCCACTGGCGCGAGGAGATACTGACGGTCATCGACACGGCCGGACTGGACCTGACGTCGAAGGCGGCCACCGAAGCGCAGCTGCTCCGGCAGGCGAAGTCCGGCATGAGCAAGTCCGACCTGATCGTCATGCTGACCGACGCCAATGACGGCCCGATGCCGCAGGACGTCGCGCTGGCCAAATATCTCCGCAAGTCCGACAAGAAAGTCCTGCTCATCGTCAACAAGGCCGACAATCCGAGGATGCGTTCGAAGGCCAAGGGCGACGCCTGGCTCAAGCTCGGTCTAGGTGCGCCTAGGGCAGTCTCGGCCATCAACGGATCGGGCGTCGGCGACCTGCTGGAGGAAATTCTGGGATACATGACCGGTCAGGGGCTGACCAGCCGGCCGCTGCCGGAACCGGAAGTGCGCATCGCCCTGATCGGACGTCCCAACGTAGGCAAGTCCTCGCTGCTGAACGCGCTGGCGGGCGAGGAAAGGGTCATCGTCAGTGAAGTGCCTCACACCACCAGGGAACCTCAGGACACCATGCTCACCTACACCGAACTGGACGGCACCGAACGCCACATCCTGCTGGTCGACACGGTCGGCATCCGCAAGAAGGCCAAGGTCCAACCCGGACTGGAGCGTGTCGGCGTCAGCATGAGCATCAACGAGATGGTCGAGGCCGACGTCACCTTCCTGATGATCGACGCCACCGAGGGAATCGACGCGCAGGAACGCAAGCTGGCCGGACTGATCGAACGAAAGAACGTCGGCGTGCTGATCGTGGTCAACAAGTGGGACCTGGCGCCGGAGGGCCAGCTCGGAACGGCCGACGAGTACCGAAAGTACGTGGCCACGGAACTGCCGTTCTACAAGTTCGCGCCGGTAGCCTACATCTCCGCCAAGACCGGAGACCGGGTCGGCAAGCTGATCGGCCTTGCGCTCGAAATCGCCAGACAGCGAAGTCGAGAGATACCGCAGGCTGAACTCGATACCTTCGTCGAGATGCTAAAGAAGAAGCATCACGCGATCCTTGGATCGAAGAAGGACAGCAACCGGCCGAAGGTCTACGGCATGATCCAGATCGGAACCAAGCCGCCGACGTTCCTGGTGATCTCCAAAAAGAAAGAAAACATGCACCCGAGCTTCCTGAACTTCATCGAAAACCGGTTGCGGGAGGAGTTCGGCTTCGCCGGCACGCCGATCGCGGTCGTATCCCGTGAGATACGCTCCAAGTCGAAAAGGTAACCGTTGGATATGAGATTGATCGTCGGACTCGGCAACCCCGGAGATAAGTACGAGCGCACCCGTCACAATGCCGGATTCATGGCGCTTCAGGCCTTTCGCCGGCGGCATGCCGACCGGTTCGATGACTGGAAGGAAAAGTTCCAATCACTGGTCTCCGAGGGACGGGTCGGAAAGGAAAAAGTGGTCCTGGTCCTACCCCAAACCTTCATGAACGAGTCCGGGCGTGCGGTGCGTGAGGCGGCTAACTTCTGGAAGGTCGAGGTGACGGAAACTGTCGTCGTGCTCGACGACTTCTCCCTGCCGTTCGGCACGCTGCGTCTGCGCCGTGAGGGATCGGCCGGCGGGCACAACGGACTCAAGTCCATCGTCGAAGCGCTGTCCACCGAAGAGGTGCCGCGCCTGCGCTTGGGCATCGGCAACGTCCAGATGTACAAGATCCCGGCCGAAAGGTTCGTACTGGAGAGATTCGGCGCGACAGAAGAGTCGGACCTGAACGATGTCCTGGAGAGGGCCGCAGACGCACTGGAGGCGATACTGAGTGACGGTCTGGACAAGGCCATGAACGAGTTCAACTAGAAAAAAGGACGCCGGGCCGCTAGGTCCGACGTTTTTTGTTTGCCTAGGAGACGGACTTCGGTCCAAAATTTGACAGCCGAAACACCGGACGCTACGGTCGGCCCCGTTATGAACGGGACCAAAGAAATCAAGCGAACGGACGACGGTTTCCCTCCCCGACTTCGACCCCTCTTCGGCTGTCCGGAACGTCTATTCGTGCGCGGACGGACCGAGGCTCTGACCCGACAGCCTCTCGTAGCGGTAGTCGGCACGAGGCGAATGACGAACTATGGCGAGGCGGTGATCAGGCGGTTCGTGCCGACCTGGGTGCGGCACGGCATCGGCATCGTCAGCGGACTGGCGCTCGGCACCGATGCGGCAGTGCATCTGGCGACGCTGGAGGCCGGCGGCCTGACGGTAGGCATCCTGGGTTCGGGCGTGGACAGCGAATCGGTCACCCCGCGCACCAACAGCCGGCTGGCCGAACGCATCGTCTCTTCCGGCGGCGCACTGGCCTCCGAGTACCCCTGCGGCACCCAACCACAGCCGTACCACTTTCCGGTGCGCAACCGAATCGTGGCCGGACTGACTCTCGCTACGGTCGTCATCGAGGCGCCAATCAAGTCCGGAGCGCTGATCACCGCCAAGTTCGCCCTGGATTTCGGACTGGAAGTCTTCGCCGTGCCCGGACCGGTAACCACGGAGACCAGCCGTGGCACCAATTGGCTGATCTCCCAAGGAGCTCATCCCCTGCTCGAACCGGAGGGACTGCTCAAGGTGCTGGACATCGACGAGATTCCGACCGTCCAGACGCCCCCACCGAACGGCCGAGCCGGCACGCTGCTCGACATCGTCCGCCTGGAATCGATCTCGCCGGATGAGCTGGCCGAACGGTCGGGACTTGACGTCGGACAGGTCCTGGTGGCATTGTCCGAACTCGAGATCGCCGGACTGATCAGCCGCACCGGCGACAGGTTCGGCGCCAATTGACATTCCGAGCGAACGACCGTTACCCTAAAGCCTAACGTCAGATGCAGGCCTTAAAATATAGAAGGCCCCTCACTCTCGAACGAAACCGTCGCTATGAAAAAGAACCTGATAATAGTCGAATCGCCGACCAAGGCCAAGACGATCACGAAGTTCCTGGGACGCGGCTACAAGGTCATGTCCTCCTTCGGCCATGTCCGCGACCTGCCCAAAAACGACCTGGGCGTGGACACGGAAAACGACTTCGCCCCCAAGTACGTCATTCCGACCAAGTCGCGTAAGGTGGCATCCGAGCTAAAGAAGGCGGTCAAGGACGCCGAGATCGTCTACTTCGCATCGGACGAGGACCGCGAGGGGGAGGCGATCTCCTGGCACCTCAAGGAGATGCTGGATATCGACCCGAAACGGACCAAGCGCATCACCTTCCACGAGATCACCGGTACGGCCATCAAGAAGGCCCTGGAAAATCCGCGCGACATCGACAATCACCTGGTCGACGCGCAGCAGGCCCGCCGCGTCCTGGATCGGCTGGTCGGATACAAGCTGTCCCCCTTCCTGTGGCGCAAGGTAGCCCGCGGACTCTCTGCCGGACGCGTCCAGTCGGTGGTCGTCCGACTGATCGTCGAACGCGAGCGCGAGATCGGAGAGTTCAAGCCGCAGGAATACTGGTCGGTCGAGGCGACGCTGCACCACCAGGACGGTACCGAATCGTTCGTGGCCAAGCTGCACCAGCGTGACGGAAAGACACTCGACAAGTTCGCGCTGGCCGACGAGGGCGCCGCACAGAAGGTACTGAACGACTTGGACGGTTCCGCCTGGACGGTCAAGTCCGTGGAAAAGAAGACGGTCAAGAAGAAGCCGTTGCCGCCGTTCACCACGTCGACGCTCCAGCAGGACGCCAACAACCGATTCGGCTTCTCCTCCAAGCAGACCATGGTCATCGCCCAGCAGCTCTACGAGGGAATCGAGCTCGGCGACGACGGCTCGACCGGCCTGATCACCTACATGCGTACCGACTCGGTCAACCTGTCCGACAACTTCGTGGGCGAATCCCGCGACTGGCTGGCCAAGAATCTGGGGAACGAATACCTGCCGAACGGACCGCGCCGCTACGAGAACAAGTCAAAAGGTGCACAGGAAGCGCATGAAGCCATCAGGCCGACCGGTGCGTCGCTCCATCCCGAAATCGTCTCCAAGTACCTCGACTCGCACCAGGCCAAGCTCTACGACCTGATCTGGCGCCGGGCCATGGCCTCGCAGATGGTCGACGCCGAAATCGACACCGTCACCGTGGACGCCGAAGCGACCGAACAAGAACGTCCGACATACGACTTCCGGGCCACCGGCTCAATACTGGTCAAGAAGGGATATCTGGAAGTCTATCAATCCGAAACCAAAGAAAACCTGCTGCCAGAGCTGAACGAGGGTGACGGACTGCAGGCCGAAAAGATCGAACTTAAACAGCATTTCACCGAGCCGCCGCCGCGCTATACAGAGGCCTCGCTGGTCAAGACGTTGGAGGAAAACGGCATCGGACGACCGTCGACCTACGCTCCGACCATCAGCACGGTGGTCGACCGCGGATACGTCGAGAAGGACGGCCGCAAGCTCAAGCCAACCGACCTGGCCACGTTGGTCAACGACCTGCTGGTCCAGCACTTTCCGAACGTCGTGGATCTCCAGTTTACCGCCAAGATGGAAGACGATCTCGACGATGTCGCCGCCGGCCGCAAGGACTGGGTGCCGGTCATCCGCGACTTCTACCTCCCCTTCGAGGAAAACCTGAAGGTGAAGGAGAAGGAGGTCAACAAGAAGGACGTGGCCGAGGAAAGCACTGACGAGAAGTGCGAGCATTGCGGCAAGCCGATGGTCATCAAGATGGGCCGCTACGGAAAGTTCATGGCCTGCACCGGCTTCCCGGAATGCCGCAACACCAAGGCCGTCGATGGTGCGGACGGCGATGCGACCGCCGAGGCCGTTCCGGAGACCGACCAGAAATGCGAGGCCTGCGGTTCGCCCATGATCGTCAAGCGCGGACGGTTCGGACCGTTCCTCAGCTGTTCCGGCTATCCGAAATGCAAGACCATCAAGTCGATCCAGAAGAAGGTCGGCGTCAATTGCCCTCAATGCGGCGAAGGAGAGATCGTAGAAAAGAAAACTCGCAAAGGCAAGACATTCTATGCCTGCTCCGGCTATCCGAAATGCGACTTCGCGTTGTGGAGTCGACCGACCGGTGACACCTGCCCGAAGTGCAAGCAGCTGATGGTCATGGCCAAGAAGGACGAGGCCAAATGCTCGGGCGAAGGCTGCGGATACGTCCAAAACACCTCCCAGTCGGAATGACCGACCGAACATGAACGACGAAACGGATGACGAAAGTCATCCGTTTTCAGGTCCAAAAAAGCCGCGCTTACCAATCTTTACTTGATTGGATTAAGATGATATCGTGCAAAGTCGATCAGCTAACCGAACGTATGGCCAAACCGAACGTCGACGGACTGCTGGAAAAGATCAGAAAGTACGAGCCCGAGGCGGACCTTGACCTGGTGCGTCTGGCTTTCGATTTCGCCAACGATGCCCATCAGGGACAGAAGAGGAAGTCAGGCGAACCATATATTGTCCATCCGCTGGCCACGGCCGAGCTGCTGGCGGAAATGAAGGTCCCTATATCGATCATCATCGCAGGACTACTGCATGACGTGCCGGAGGACACGCCAGTGACGATCGAGGACATCCGCAAGAACTTCGGCGACGACATCTCGTCGATGGTCGCCGGAATAACCAAGCTCGGCAAGATAAAGTACCGCGGCATCGACCGCTACGTCGAGAACCTACGCAAGATGTTCGTGGCCATGGCCTCGGACATTCGCGTCATCCTGATAAAGTTCGCCGACCGGATCAACAACCTGAGTACCCTATCGGCCCTGCCGCCGGCCAAGCAGATACGCATCGCACAGGAGTCGCTCGAGATCTACGCTCCGATCGCCAACCGTCTGGGCATCAACAAGATGCGGGCCAAACTGGAGGACCTGTCCTTCAAGCATTCGATGCCGAAGGAATACGAATGGGTCACCCACCTGGTCGACCGTGCGATCAAGGTCAAGAAAGGCTACGTCGAAAAGGTCAAAACGCTGCTCGATACGGAACTGAAGCGCAACGAGATAAACTTCGAGGCAATAGAAGGCCGCGTCAAGCACAAGTACAGCCTCTATCGAAAGCTGCTGAAGCATGAGCGCGACATCATCCAAATTCACGACATCATCGCCCTGCGCATCATAGTGCCCAGGCTGAGCGACTGCTATGCGGTACTGGGGATCATCCACCAGACCTGGAAGCCGCTCAAGGGGCGCATCAAGGACTACATCTCCCAGCCCAAACCGAACGGCTACCAGTCGCTGCATACGACCGTCTTCTGCGAGGGCGGAGAGATCGTCGAGTTCCAGATCCGCACCAGACGGATGCACGAGGAGGCCGAACGCGGCATTGCCGCCCATTGGCAGTACGACGAGGCCGGCAAGGCTTCAGCCGAAGTGCGGAAACAGATGAAATGGGTCAAGGACCTGGCCAAGCAGAATCTGGACACCAAGACCGGAACGGAATTCCTGGAGTCCCTGGAAACCCTGAAGATCGACGTATTCCAGGACCGAATCTTCGTCTTCACCCCGAAAGGTGACGTCATCGACCTGCCCGAAGGTGCGACACCTGTCGATTTCGCCTATGCCATTCATTCGCAGATAGGAAATACCTGTGTCGGCGCCCGCGTCAACGACCACATCGTCAGCCTGGAGACGCGCCTGTTCTCCGGCGACTGCTGCGAGATAATCGTCGACAAGGACCGAACCAGCCCGAATCCGGACTGGCTGTCATTCATCAAGACCTCGACTGCCCGCTCCCACATAAGGAGCGGCGCCAAGTCACGCCTTATGCGCTGGATAAAGAACTTCGGCGAGGAGAGGGAAGGAAAAAGGGAAAGGGCCGAACAGCGCGCAACGCAAAAGAAGAACAGGTAGGTAACCGACCACCGGACTAAGGTCCGGTGGTTTATTTTACGAACGTACACCCCAGCTTCGCTGGGGAGCTTATAGAATAATGACACTCCTCTGGCCAAGGCCCGGGGTTTGAATTTGCCGAAAAAGACAGTGCCTTTGTCATTGCCACCCATATACCTCTCTCTAACAGTCTCGGACTTCTTTGTTGTCGTTCCGGGCCTGACCCGGCTTGCCCGCCGTAGCTTTAGCGGAGGTGGGGACCAAGGTAAGACAAGACGGCACTGGATCCCGGGTCTCGGCCCGGGATGACATTGGTTAGGGGGCCGGGATGACATGTTTTTGATGCCGGGATAACAAGCCATTAAAACGCAAAAATGCGCCGTGAGACGCATTTTTTCATGGCGAACTGAAAACGAAACCTACGATTCTAAATGGTCGGCCCGGGCGGACTTCCCCTCGCTCCGACTCGGGTACCGGGGCGGCTGCACACCGAACGCTCATACTGAGACGGGCTTGTTTCTGTCCGGACAGGTGTTTCTCGGCAGGGCCTCGATCAAAAAACTGAAATGTTCTGAGTCCGGACGGCTTTTGCCGCCCCTCTCGCCGTTCGCCGGCTCACGGCTCAACCCTTCAAGTCCTTCTTGGAGAACACACTGACGAAAACAAAACATCGTTCAAAAAACAAATTTTCGGCTAGAATGGTCGGCCCGGGCGGATTTGAACCGCCGACATCCGCCTTATAAGGGCGGCGCTCTAACCACTGAGCTACGGGCCGTTGGCCGCCTCACCTTAGCAAAAACTGCGAGGCGTTTCAACCTAGTTCCGATACGGACGGATCATCTCAACCCTTGACTTAGGCCGCTGACTGATGTTCCATGGCTGAATAGGATCAGTGTTCATCGAACTAAGATAAGGAAGGCCGACGCCACCGATCCGAGGATCGGCCTGCCATTTCGGACTTCGGAAAAAATGCTCGCTATGGAAACCCAAATCACAATCGAGGAAAAGGACGTCGGCAAGAGACTTGATGTCTTTCTGGCCGAGAGAGACGGATCGATCTCACGCTCCGCGGTGCAGAAGGTAATCAAGCGGAATCTGGTCCAGCTGAACGGACGCCCGGCCAAGTCACCGCATGAGGCGCTGCGCATTGGCGACCTGATCACCTTCTCCGACGACGCACTGGCGGCCAGCGACGCGCCGTTCGTGCTGCTGCCCCGGCCGGACATCAGTCTGGAGATCGTCTACGAAGACGACGACCTGATCGTGGTCAACAAGCCGTCCGGCCTGCTGGTCCACGCGACGGTCCGCAACGAGCAGGACACCTTGGCGAACGCGCTCCTGGCCCACTATCCGCCGATCAGGGACATCGGCGAAGGTCCCGAACGCCCCGGCATCATGCATCGGCTCGACAAGGACGCTTCCGGACTGATGGTCGTAGCCAAGACCGACCTGGCCTATCAGTCGCTCAAGAAGAGCTTTCAGACCCACGACGTGGAGAAGGAGTACGCGGTGCTGACCGTCGGCAATCCGCCGAACGAGGAAGGTACGATCGATCTGCCGATCGGACGCTCGACCAGCGAACGACGCATGGCCGCACGCAGTCAGCCGCTCGAAGGCGACCGTCCGGCCGTTACTCACTACTCGGTCGAGGAATATCTGCCGGGAGCGGCGCTGCTCGCGGTCCATACCGAGACCGGACGTACGCATCAGATCAGGACTCACCTCAAGGCGATCGGCTGTCCGGTGGCCGGCGACAAGCTGTACGGTCCGAGCAAGTCTCCCCTACCCGTTGGCCGGCTCTTCCTGCACGCCCGCCGCCTGGCCATCCGCCACCCCAAGGATGGACGAAGGCTGGAGTTCAGCGTACCTCTGCCTCAGGAGTTAGAGACCTTCCTGACCGTATTAAGAAAACGTGGTGAGACCTCTGAAAGGCTGACCAACCGGACGGCTTCGGTCAGTCCAGACGAAGACACCGGCTGAATCGCGACTTTTGCCTCGGTTATGCAAAAAAGGAAGCCAAATGACGCTCCTTTTTTGACCCAAGACCGCTTGACTTGAGTCGAGCCTACGTGTATGCTAGGTTCGTTCTGAAAACATTCCGCCTAAAATCGGATGTTATCGACCCAAAAAATACGTCAACTGAGCTAAATATGGCCGAAGAAGACAACAAGACTACCGAAGAAACGACTGAGACGACGCCGGTCGAGGAGACTCCGGTCGAAACCGAAGTGCAGCCGCAAGCCGAAGGCGAAGAGACCCCGGTTGAGGATACTGCAACCAAGGAAATGCCGACTGAAATCGAGGATGAAGCTCCTGCTGAAGGCGAAGAAGCCCCGGCCGAAGAGACTGTAGCCGAGGAAATCAAGCTGGAGGAGTCGGCCCAGAAGATAGTCCCCGGAATGACGGTCCGAGTTCACCTCAAGATTAAGGACGTCACTCCGCGCGGCGACGAACGCGAGCGCATCCAGATCTTCGAGGGACTGGTGATCGGCAAAAAGGGTCATGACCGGATCAGCGCCACCATTACGGTACGCAAGGTTTCGAAGGGATTTGGCGTCGAACGCATCTTCCCGCTGGCCATGCCGACGATCGAGAAGATCGAAGTGGTCAAGCAGGTCCGCGTCCGCCGCTCCAAGCTCTACTTCCTGCGCGGCAAGTACAAGAAGCGCCTCAAGGAGGTTCCGGTCGACAAGAAGTAATGTCCGCGAACGGACCTACTACAAAAGATGAACCCCGGGCTCAGGTCCGGGGTTTTGGTTTGTTGATTTTTCAAAAGTGATGTCGTACCGGACGGATCGTGGATCCCGGATATTGCTCACTGCATTCGCAATTCCGGGATGACATATTTAAGAAGGCGGTTTCGAGATGACAGATAACATAGAGTATTGTCGTCCCGGGCGGAGATCCGGGACCCAGAAGCAGAAAGGATCGGATCCTGGATCCCGACTCAAGGTCGGAATGACACAAAACATCCGCCCGATTTCTCGGACGGATGTTCGTTATTTCTGGACCCCGGATCTCCGCCCGGGACGACAGGTTGGTACTTACCAGAGAGGCAGGTCCTGCTGGCGATCCACGTAACGCGCCGGACTACTTGGTCGCGGCGATCATGTAGTACTCCCCGGTACTGGCCACATTGCGGCCAGAACGGTAAGCGGCCAGGAAGGACTCGGGCATGTCTCTCACCAGCCGATTCCAGGAGGAGCCGTAGTAGGTGGAGACGATGTTCGCGTCGGCCAGCCAGTTCAGCCTGCCGTCACCGCCGACCGCATAGACCTTAGGCGAGGACGGGGACTTGACCAGGGCACCGACCGGATAGAGAACCGCACCGGCCAGCGACAGGGACGACATCTCCTGGACCGACAGCTCGGTCAGCGAGTCGAAATTGCCGTACCAGCTGTAGAACTCGCCCTCAGTCGGGAAGATAAACCTCTCCCCGTCCGGAGTGGCCAGATAGACGGCCGAGTCGACTGGCGACTTGACCAGCCTTCCGGCGACCGTCTTGGCTCCGGCCGAGTTGCCGACCAAGATGGACGGACGGGCCGCCATCAGGATCGAGCTGCCGGAAGCGCCTTCGAGCCAAACGACGGTGTCGCCGTTGGTGACGATCTGCCGGGCCTTGATGTCACGGTTGATCTCGGTCACTTCGCGGGTGTCGGTGTCGTAGAGCACTACACCGCCATGATCATGCATGGCACCGGCGACAGTGCTGTCTCCAGCGTCGAACAGGTCGCGCTCAATCCGGGTATCGGAGATCCAAGTCTCGAACCCGTCGCCATGGCGGACCAGAAGCGGACTGGAAGTCTCCGGCAGGACATGCCTGACGTAGGCACCGCCGTCGGAGAACCTGGCCTTGGCCATGGAGGTCTTGACCTGAATCACGGACTGCTGGGCGCCGCTGGCCTGGAGTAGGGTCACGTCGTCGATGTTCTTGGTGCGAACGTCGGACGAGTTGACCAGTACGGAACCGCTGTAGGTGTCCTCGAGCCGGATGTCGTTGGCCCAACGCTCACGGCGCAGAACCTCGCTCGTCCGCACGCCGTCTGACACGTAGAATACGTTGACCTCGACATTACCGGCGGTCTCCATACGTCGCCAGGCGACTCCGCCGTTGCCGTCGGCGACGAAGAACGGAAAGTCGAACGGACGAACCTCGCCGTAGCCCACGGACCGGGACACGTCCCCGCCGTCGACCATCACGCGCTGCACGGTCTCCCCGACCTTCATGTTCATCCAATACAGGTTGGATTCGGAAAAGGCGTAGTCGAGAACGTGGTACTGATCGACCGTTCGGACGCTGCCGTCGGTCTCCATGACCATCAGTTTGGTGACCGAACCGAGGTCGCCGGTCCAGGCGATGCGGCCGCCCGAGGTGATCGGATGCAGGTCGCTGAAACCGTTGTCGGTGATCCTGCTCACGTGACCGTCACGGAAGGCATAGATCTCAGAGTCGGACCCGTCGTACATGGTCCAGACGGCTGTACCGTCAGCGACGTCGTAGTTGCCCTCGACGGCAGAATAGAAATCAGAACCCTGCCAGTCGGAAAAGGGCATCGTCGCCAGCAAGGACGCCGAAATGCCGTTCCAGCCCCACAGGTACCGGATGGATCGGACATCGTCACGCTCTGTCCAGACCACCAGGTCACGGTCCACCTTGAAGGACTCGACGGTCCGACCGTCGTGGTCACGGGTCAGCTCGTCGATCGACCAGCTGCCGCCGATCTTGTCCGACGGAACGTTAATAAACTTGCTGAACGCCCACGCCGGAACGGTCGACAGCACTACGGACACGATCACGGCCGCAATGGCCGCGAAGACGATATTCCTTTTCATATTAGGTTGCCTGACTAAGCTGTTATTTGAATCCCTGATTAAGGGTACATTATTACCATAACCTAGCCATTTTGTCAATATTCCGAGCTAAGGCAAGCCGTTTTTTTGGCTTAAACGACCTTAAAAGTGGATCAAAAGCGGAATTCAATTCAGACCCGAAACTGAAGACAAAAATATAGACTATAGGTCACTTCATTCCCGGCAAAAAAGTACCGGGCATCTTGACTTTGAATCCGGAAAATGCTCTTATAGTGTCGTCGTCAATGACGACGAGGAGGTGTCTTTTGATAAGACTGGAAAGACTAGAGGACTTTAGACGAGAAGTCGTACGTGCGGCCGGACACCTACTTGTGGCCTGGCACTCGCCCACACTGTTGCCAATCGGCATCAGTCTCGTCCAGACCCGTCCCGATGGACGACTTTCCTTACTCAAGAATCCGGCCCCGGGACCGGTCTCGCTCTGGGACGAAATGGCCGTCGAGTTGGGCGGACTGGCCATCGAGCAACTTGTCTTCGGTTGGAACGAAAATTCCTTCATTGATCTAACTAAAGCCGTAGCCAAGGCCGATGAACTGAGAGTTCTCAACTGTCATGGAGACAGTCCCTGGACCGACCGGCCATTGACTGAAGAGTTGCCTGCCGACAGGATATCCGTTCCCAGCAATAAGGACGACGAGACACTGACCGTCGGCTGGCGACGGGCAGTAGGCATCCTACTGGCACACCAGCGGGAACTCGAACTCCTCTGCATACACCTTTCGGTATGCAGTGAGGCGGACCTGCTCGAGACTTGGCGGATTCTCGGTCGACGACCGATCGTTTTCCCGCTGTTCAACCTCGTTGTTGACGTCGGACGAGCGATTCGAGCAAGGCGGAACCGCTAGCGACTGTCGTCCCTCCCGAACCCGAACGAACTTACACAATCAAAAAAGAGACCTCTCGGTCTCTTTTTTTGTCTATCTGGGGAATGGGAAACCCCGTCAGACCGTGGCCCGAACGCGCTTCACCGCCGCCGCAGCGGACGACTTCCTGACCGTCGCCTCTCCGTCGAGACGGTCGATGGTCGTGTTCGACGACTTCAAGACCGGCTTGAGGTACTTCCCGGTCCAGGAGTCCTTGGCCTTGGCCACGTCCTTGGGCGTACCCTCGGCCACCACCCGACCGCCGCCGGCGCCGCCTTCTGGACCCATGTCGATGATCCAGTCCGAGGACTTGATTACGTCCATGTTGTGCTCGATGATCAGGACCGAATTGCCCTTGTCGACCAGCTGGTTCAGCACTCCCAGCAGACGCTTGATGTCGTCGAAGTGCAGACCTGTAGTCGGTTCGTCGAGAATGTACAGCGTCCGGCCGGTGGCCCGACGCGACAGCTCGGTCGCCAGCTTGACGCGCTGGGCTTCGCCGCCCGAGAGGGTGGTCGCCGACTGTCCGAGCTTCAGGTAGCCGAGCCCCACGTCCTTGAGCACCGCCAGCTTGTCGTGGATGAGCTGCTGGTCGCGGAAGAACTCGGCCGCATCCTCGACCGTCATGTTCAGCACGTCGGCGATGGTCTGCTCCTTGTAGTAAATCTCCAGGGCCTCGTTGTTGTAGCGCCGGCCGTGGCATTCGGTACATTCGATGAAAACGTCGGGCAGAAACTGCATCTCGATGCGAATTAGCCCCTCGCCGGAGCAGGCCTCGCAGCGGCCGCCGCCCTTCACGTTGAAGCTGAACTTGCCGGCATCGTAGCCCTTCATCTTGGCCTCCGGCACCTCGGTGAACAGGTCGCGGATCGCGGTGAATACGCCGGTGTAGGTCGCCGGATTGGAGCGCGGAGTGCGTCCGATCGGAGACTGGTCGATGGTGATCACCTTGTCCAGCTCGTTCAGGCCCCTGATCTCCTTGTGCTTGCCCGGCATGTCCTT
>Ga0051987_10001161_pt1 | contig 13708 bp, 8 predicted proteins | sample CryGey08umfilter_2_FD_58083 | JGI IMG/M metagenome (GOLD analysis project Ga0051987, IMG submission 58083) | Groundwater microbial communities from aquifer in Utah, USA - Crystal Geyser 4/10/14 0.8 um filter | ecosystem: Environmental > Aquatic > Deep subsurface > Groundwater | place: USA: Utah... | reverse complement strand
CGAATCGGAGGGGGAATCCATACTTTCAACTTCATTTAATGATTCAACATAATTCGGGCACGGATTACATAGACCAATTTTGCTATAAAAACACGGGCGTTTCGTTAGTCGTTTTTGTGTGCAGTACGGCACAAGCTTGCGAATTGCTCTTAACATTCTTTCAACCTCCCCGGTTGCGGAAAAAGGACCAAAATACTTGGATACTCCGTCATTTTCTTTTCTGACAATACTTATTTTGGGATATATTTCACCAACTGTGACCTTAACATACAGATAGCTTTTATCATCACGCCATATAACGTTGTATTTTGGAAGATGGCGTTGAATGAGCCGCGACTCAAGAAGAAGCGCATTGAACTCCGTGTCTGTTGGAATAATAAGTATTTTTGTTGTCTGAGAAATGACCGCGTGCTCTTTATCATCTACTCTGGCATTTTCCAAATGGGAATACATCCGCGCTCTTATGTTTACCGATTTGCCAATATACAGATACTCGTTATTATGTTTATAGATATAGACGCCGGCAGTTGAGGGAACGTTACCGTATGAGGCCTTATCAAACGGATTTTTCAAGCGCAGGACCATAGGAGTTTTTCGGCAAGGAAATCATAACAATCACCATCCATGCTACAAAGGGAAATGAAAAAGCAAAGGGAATCCCCATGTTGTTTGAAGAATTCAGAAACTCAAATAAAAGCGGAAAGGTTGCGGCGTGAAGCCCAAGCTGAAAAAGCTGCCGTAGTGTGAATGACTTTTTCAATAGTTTTGAAAGACCCAAGACAATAAGAGTGAGGAAAAAAATGCGCACAGACATCAATACAAACCATAGTCCTCCCATAATAAATGGGATTCCAAATAAGAAGGTCAAAATACCAAGTATAAAAAACTGCGGTAAAGCTGATGCCACGGAATAAAGCTTGTTGACCAGTACTTCATAGTTTTCCTTCGTGATCATAAAATAATCTCCGCTTTTCTTAAATGGATATATTTTGTATCCCTTATCGGACGTTGTGTCCGGATAGACGATTGAGTTTTTGGTAACCAAAATATAAGTTTGATATTCGGTGATACTCTTGGTCTGCGCACGAGTATCAAATGTAATGAAAGTTTTGTCATTTATCCCAAAATCTTTTGGAAAGGCAATTGCATACGGCTCATCCATATTAGTCCGAACGGATCCATTATTGAAGGTTACGGTAAGTCCTTTTGGATACCATTCAAGTGCTTTTAGCCTATACTCAGTAAACGTCCCCTTTGCATGGGGAGACCAGATGACAAAAGGGATTACGACAGCCACGGATTTTATAAAGACTAAAAAAGTCAAAAGCCCCAAAAGGTAAAGGCTTGAAAACATAAATGACCGCTTCAAAAAACGTCCGTAAACCCCAGGTTCAAACAGGCTGGATTGAAATACGCGCGCAAAGCTTCGAAGTTTATTCATGCTTATTTTTATTTTTGTTAATGAAAAACGCCATCACCATTATTATAATTATCCCCACCCCAATGATAACAAATCCTTTTTTTATTGTCCCGTCAATAAGAGTGAGCGCCGTCTCAAACAATACATCATTTTCCGACTTAATAGTTACCAATATTTTTTTATCTCCCAGTGTGCTTCGCACGGTAAACTCAAGGGGAATTTCTTTCTTTTCAAAGGGAGCAAGGGAAAGCAAAACTGTGCGAGAGGGGTTTATGAGTGCATCGGGTGACTCAATAGATAAGGGAAAGTTCCAAAGCACAGTGTTACCGGTATTTTGAATGGTAAATGAAGTCGAATACGTTTTGTCTTTTGCGGTTGGTATTTGGAGAAGCGAAAATTGGATATTGGTTTTTTTCAGCTCGGTAAAGTATGTAGAGGAGGCGATAATATTAATATCCTTCGTTTCATTTTCAAGCTTATAACTGCCGGCGGGATAAGGATAGTCTGACTTTTTCCCATGAATCGCAAATACGATATGATTCAAATCAAATGATGAATGATAGTCAATACCCGACGTGCTTTCCCAGGTAGGATCCAGCGGTATCCAAAGACTTCGCGCCGTATCAAAATACTCAGGCCAAGAGTGCAGAATATCCTGATTGACGGATAAAGGCCGCAGCTCCTGGTCATTTGAAAAGCCATAGCCTTGCATTTCACGTGCATAAAATCCATGTTCACGCGCTATGCTGATAAACACGTCTGAAAATTCCGTACAGACTGCCTGGTCTGGGTTTTTCAAGGCGCCAGATGCTCCCAGACGCGTTATACGAGTATTCAGTCTGCCGTAATTATAGGTGAGGGTGCTTTCGGCAAAATTATATATCTCCTGAAGAGTGCTTACATCTTTGGGCAACTGATTTTCCGTTAAATTCCATAGAGTGGTTGTTGAAAGAAGATGCTTTTTTTGTTCACTCAAAAGCTCTCCCGCTGCTTTTTCAACATCCGGCCGCGGCTCAACATATACTTCAACGCCGCCCGTGAAAAGTACCGTTTTTGATTCCTTGGGATTTAAATAATATCTCCCCATCATATTACCGTCTTCATCGGTAAACATTTTCTCAGGAGCGGGTTTAATTGATGATACGAATACTTTTTGATACGTGGTATCGGGAGGAAAAGCCACATCGGTATAGACCTTATTTAACCGAGGGTTTTCCAGATTATACCGAAGTTGAAGGTCGTAACTCTGACGGTCTCCAAATACGGCATATATCGTTTTAATCTCAGGGTTTACCCACTCAACCTCGGTAAGCGTTACGTGTGTCGGCTTAGGCTTTGAAATACCGATTTTTTTCCCCGAGTTGGGCGGCAAATGCACGGTTATTTTATAATCACCCGTCGCATCCTTGCGTTCAATAGTTGGTAAAATAACCTCCCATACATTTCCGCTTTCTTTGAATAGATTATATTGAAGAAAGTCAAGATATAAGTTATTTTGCACATTGGTACCTGCTTGCGGATTTGAAAACTGCATGGTAACCGTGCTCTTATTTCCGGTTGTTTCGAGTTTAGGATTGATTGCTCCATAGTCATCCATCCCTTTAATGTTTCCCACCTGAAAAGACTTCGGGAACATGATGGAGAACTCCTTAATATAGAGGTCAGGCTTCAGATTGGTTACCAGTATCCGGAACGAAACATGAGTTGGAGCCGTAGCATCGACTTTATCTATGAAGTACTGCACGGTATAATCGGTGCGGAAGTCGACTGCCTGCGCTTGGGAAGGAAACATACACACCAAAAACAACACAAAAAACCCCCATATCCCCCATTTCATTTGAAATTTGCTCGCCTTGCTTCGCGGTCGAAGCGGGAATTTTATTATTGATTTGATATTTGTTATTTGTAATTTGTCATTTGTCATTTCTCTTTAGGTATTGTCCCGTATACGACTTGCCTACCTTCATAATACCATGGATATCTCCCTGATAAATGATTTCCCCGCCCTCGTCCCCTCCATCCGGGCCCAGATCGACAATATACTGGCAGTTTTTGATGACATCCATATTATGTTCGATGATGACTACGGTATTTCCCCCGTCAACCAGTTGATAGAGCGTCTGCAGAAGTTTTTCCACGTCATATGAGTGAAGTCCTGTTGTGGGTTCGTCAAGAATATACATCGTTTTTCCCGTGTCGCGCCGTGACAGCTCATTTGCAAGTTTTATCCGCTGGGCTTCTCCCCCTGAAAAGGTCGGGGCAGGTTGCCCTGCCGAAATATATCCCAATCCCACATTCCGGAGAAATGCAAGCTTTTGAGCAATTTTGAAATGGTTCTGGAAAAAGGGATACGTCTCGTCCACCGTCATGTTTAAAATATCAAATATTGTTTTTCCTTTAAACAATATCTCCAACGTTTCCTTGTTATATCGGCGTCCCTCACACACATCACACGTCACATACACGTCGGGGAGAAACTGCATCTGTATCTTATTCACCCCTGCTCCTTGGCATTTTTCACAGCGTCCTCCTTTTACGTTAAATGAAAATCTCCCTTTTTTAAATCCCTTTGCCTTTGCCTCCATCGTTTCGGCAAATATATCTCGGATTTCATCAAAAATCCCCAGGTACGTTGCGGGGTTTGATCGGGGAGTTCTCCCAATTGGGGACTGATCAACCAAAAATACCCGCTCAAGATACTGATGCCCCAACAGCCGTTTAAAATCGCCTATTTTGTCGGTAAAATAACCGTCTAAATAGTATTTCAGCGCAGGATAAAGAGTCTCAACAATCAAAGTCGATTTGCCCGAACCGGAGACCCCGGTAATTGCAATGAGATTCCCCAAGGGAAGCTTGATCGCAATATCTTTCAAGTTAAACTGTGTCGCGCCTTGCAGTTCAACATGACCTTTTGTGGTAATTGTTTCACGTTTTGGGAATGACACGGATCGTTCACCCGTTAAGTACGTACCGGTAAGCGAGTTTTTATTCTTTTTCAATTCGGTAAGCGTTCCTTCAGCAACAATTTTTCCACCGTTTTTGCCGGCACGGGGACCAAGCTCCACAATATAGTCGGCATTTTCGATTGTCTCCACATCATGTTCGACCAAAAGCACACTGTTTCCCAGATTGCGCAAATTCTTCAGAGACTCGATAAGTGCTGCCACGTCTTTCGGATGAAGTCCGATGGATGGTTCATCAAGAACATAGAGAACTCCGGTGAGTCCGCTTCCGATCTGAGACGCAAGCCGAATCCGTTGCAGTTCTCCGCCTGATAACGATTTTGCGGGCCGGTCAACCGTAAGATATCCAAGGCCAACATTTCGCAGGAATAGAAGACGAGCGGTAATTTCTTTTAAAATGAGCTTCGCAATTGTCCGCTCATAGGGCGATAAAACCTTGTGTATTTCCTCCTGTATATATGGCAAATATGAGTTTATTGCCCATTTTGATGTATGGATTATATTATGGCCTCCGATCGTTATTGCTAGAATTTCAGGTTTGAGCCGGTCGCCCTTGCAGGAGTTGCATAGCTCCTCGCGCACATAGCGGTGAATGTCATATTCCTCGGTCGGGGATTGGCTTTCAAAAAACCGCCGCTCAAACTCTGCAAGTAACCCGGACCATTTTTCAAATATCACCGTGTCTTTCCCAAATCTGTTTTGACCCGGTACCCGGTACACACCGCCTGTTCCCTTTAAAAGAATTTCGCGCTTGTCGTGGCCCAGATCTTTAATCTTCGTGTTTAGATCAATCCCCTCCTCGCCGGCCATTGTTTTGAGAAGACGGATATACCAAGTGTTCTGAAAGAACATTTTATTAAAAGGCAGAATCCCACCTTCGTTAATAGTCAGATTTTCATTTAAAATGAGATCGGGATCAACCTTAAAAACCGTACCCAATCCTTTACATGACACGCAAGCTCCTAGTGGCGAATTAAATGAAAACATGCGTGGTTCGAGTTCCGAGATGGAGAGCCCGCATTTTGGACAGGATAATTTTTCCGAGAATAACTTTTCTTTATCGCCCTTTAAAATGACGAGTCCATCTGCAAGATTTAGTGCCTGTTCCAAGCTGGTGGTTAGGCGCGAATGGAGGTTTGAAGCAAACACCTCATTTTTAAGATCTTTTTTGCTTATATATATACTGTCAATCAGTACCTCAATTGAGTGTTTGTTTGTTTTCAGCAAATTGATCTCATCGCCTGTGGTATCAAACATCACGTTGTCCACACGCAGTTTGATGTAGCCCTTGATTTTAATATTTTCAAACAAATCCTTAAATTCGCCCTTTTTACCCCGGACAATGGGAGCCATAATGTTAAACTCATGCGGCTTCATTTTGTCTGAGGTCACCTGAATTTCTATCGTATTTTGTACACGGTCGACAATTTCATCCAAGCTCATTTTTTTGATTTCGACTTTACAGTCGGGGCAGTGTGGATGACCGACTCGGGCAAAAAGGAGACGGAGGTAATCATAGATTTCCGTGATAGTGCCGACCGTTGACCTGGGATTGTGTGAGGTTGTCTTTTGGTCAATCGAGATTGAGGGAGACAGTCCTTCGATCATATCAACATCCGGTTTATCCATGACGCCCAAAAATTGCCGCGCATAAGCGGAAAGCGACTCTACATATCTTCGTTGTCCTTCCGCATAGATGGTATCAAATGCAAGTGACGATTTTCCGGATCCCGATACACCGGTAATAACGACCAATTTATTTTTGGGAATGTCAACACTTATATTTTTTAAATTGTGCTGCCTGGCTCCCCGAACTTTAATGGTGTCATTCATATAATATTTATAGCCGTTATAACATTTATAATCGTTATTTGACTTTCAATTCCTTGATTTTCTCTCGTACCGCAATCGCCGCCTCAAACTGCATATTATCGGCCAAGCGCCTCATCTCAACTTCCAACTTTTTGATTATCCTCTTTCGGTCGTAAGGCGTCATCGACTCACTTTTTATTTCATCAATAAGCCCAATGTAATTCTTTTTGCCGTGTTCAACAGCCACCATTTCGGAAACATCGATTATTTTCTCACGAATCGGTTTATGAATTGAGACAGCGGTTATATGATGCTTCCTGTTATATGCTTCCTGATAAGCCCGCCGACGATCTATTTCTTCAATTGCCGCCTTCATGCTTTTAGTAATCGTATCGGCGTAGAGGATAACTTCTCCTTGGATGTTGCGGGCAGCGCGTCCCATGGTTTGAATAAGCGAGGTGCGACTGCGCAGGAAGCCTTCCTTATCGGCATCAAGAATGGCCACAAGAAATACCTCCGGTAAATCCAATCCTTCACGAAGAAGATTGACTCCAATAAGGACATCAAACTCATTTTTTCGCAGTTTATCTAGGATGTCAGACCGTTCCAGTGTTTGAATATCCGAATGAAGATACTCAGCGCGGATATTTCTTTCCTTCAGAAATGATGATAGATCTTCAGCCACTTTTTTAGTAAGGGTGGTCACTAAAATCTTCTGCCCGGTTTTTGCCCGTGTCTCAATTTCCGCCGTTAGATCCATTACCTCTGATATGGCAGGACGAATCATTATCTTTGGGTCAACAATCCCCGTCGGCCTGATCAGTTGTTCCACAATCTTCTTATTTGATTTTTCAAGCTCCCAACTATCAGGTGTGGCAGACGTGTATATGATATGCGGCGGTATCTTATAAAACTCATCAAACTTCATAGGCCTATTGTCAAGCGCCGCCCGTAGTCGAAAGCCAAAATAAATCAACATATTTTTTCGCGAATAATCACCGTTATACATGCCACGGATTTGTGGAACTGTCATATGAGATTCGTCAATAAAGACGAGAAACTTGTCTCCATATACTTTTTTAAAATAGGTAAGAAGTGAGTAGGGCTCCTCTCCTTTTTTGCGCCCGTCAAAATATCGGGAATAATTTTCAATACCGTTTACATAGCCCACCTCTTTAATCATTTCAAGATCATAGTTGACTCGACGAAGTAGTCTGTCCGCCTCTGCTTTTTTACCGGCTTTCAGCAACATGCCGTGTTCAAACGTTAGGTCTGTTCGGATTTCCTTTTCTGCTTTTTCAAACATGTTGGGGTCCGTCATAAAATGCTTTGCAGGATAGATGATAATGCTCTTGACTCCTTGTGCATTTGCAACAATCTGTCCAGACAACGGATCAAACTGGACCATTCCGGCAACCTTCCCATTTTCAATTGTTACCCGCCAGCCCGTATCATCATATGCGGGATAAATATCGATAGAGTTTCCCCTCAGCCTGAATGTCCCCCGCTTAAACTCGAACTCACTTCTCTCATACTGAATTTTGACAAGCTTCATGCCCAATTCCCCCAAGCTCGCCTTATGCCCAAGTTCAATCTCCACCACAAACTTCCCATATTCAAGCGGAGATCCGATATTATATATACAGGAAACGGAGGCAACAACAATTACATCCTTATGCGTAAGAATGTTCGTCGTAGATTGAAGTCGAAGTTTATCAATATGCTCATTAATTTGCGCTTCTTTTTCAATGTATGTATCTGTTGCCGGTATATATGCTTCAGGCTGGTAATAGTCGTAGTACGAAACAAAGTATGAAACGGCATTCGTCGGGAAAAAGTCCCGCATCTCCTGATAGACCTGGCCTGCCAAGGTTTTATTATGTGAGATGACAAGCGCCGGCATGTTAAGATCCCGGATGACGTTTGCGATGGTAAATGTCTTTCCCGAGCCGGTTACGCCTAAAAGGACCTGGTTTTTTACTCCATTTTTGATATTTTCTTTGATCTGTGCTATGGCTGTTGGCTGATCGCCTGTCGGCACAAATGATGATTTAAGTACGAACATAAAAATCGAAATTCCTAACCCACAATTGTACCACATTTATCACCTCCGAAATGATTAAAAGTTCCGAACTGATAAGGAGATGCTAGGTTTGAAATTTACCTTACTTTCTGGCATACTACTTAGATGGAACTATTGAAATTCATGGTTGATTTTATTCTGCATATTGATGTGCACCTGGGTCAGATTATCTCAACCTACGGCATTGCAACATACGCAATATTGTTCGGCATAATCTTTATGGAAACAGGTCTGGTATTTACCCCCTTTCTTCCGGGAGACTCACTCCTTTTCGCGGCTGGTGCATTTGCCGCCTTAGAGTCACTGAATCTTTCATTACTTCTTATTCTCATGATCATTGCCGCCATTCTGGGAGATACGGCAAATTATTGGATTGGACATTTTTTTGGAAAAAAAATTATCGCACATCCAAAAATACCGATAGATGAAAGTCATATAAAGGAAACTCAGAAGTTTTTCAATAAGCATGGAGGAAAAACTATAATTCTTGCCCGTTTTATGCCTTTCATACGGACTTTTGCCCCATTTGTAGCGGGCATTGGCCAGATGAGTTATGGCATGTTTATTTCTTATAATATTATTGGAGGTATGTTATGGGTGAGCATTGCGACACTTACCGGCTACTTTTTCGGTAATATCGAATTTGTCAAAAAAAACTTTTCCCTCGTCATCATCGGAGTGGTAATAATTTCACTTCTTCCCATTATGTTTGAAATTATTTCAAGGAAATTGAGGAAGAATCCAGGTAAATAACCCGTTAACTCGTTAACCCGTTAATCAATCTAATTATGTTTTACATAGTCGGCACCCCCATCGGCAATTTGGAGGATCTTTCGCTTCGTCAAGCGAGAATTATTTCAGAGGCCGATTTGATACTCGCCGAAGACACTCGAAGAGCTGGCATTCTTTTAGATCAAATTCATTCTTTCTTCCCCAACCTCCCTAACCCCCCCAATCGCCCCAAACTAATCTCCTATTACAAAGACCGCGAATTTGAAAAACTCCCATATATTATTGAGCTTCTTACTAAATCTCCAACGACCAACGACCAACGACCAATGACAAATATAGTCCTCATTTCAGACTCCGGTATGCCCCTTATCAGTGATCCGGGTCAATTACTGATAAACTATTTGAGTAAACATGCTATTCCCTTTACCGTTATACCTGGACCAACCGCTTTAACTACTGCGCTCGTTGCATCAGGCTTAAAGTCCAACTCGTTTCATTTCTTCGGCTTTCTTCCGAAGAAAGGAAATGAATTGAAAAAAGTTATCGAAATTTCAAAAGAAATTGCTAAGTTTGACAAAAAAACAGTATTTATCGGCTATGAATCACCAAATCGCCTGCATGAAACATTATTAATAATGAATGAGGTAATACCGGAAGTACATGTTTGCATTTGCCGAGAGCTTACAAAGAAATTTGAAGAAGTCTCCCGAGGGACTTCAGCCGAACTCATGAAACGCAAGTATAAAGGAGAAATAGTTCTCTTGTTTCAATATTGGAATCATTAACTTTTTAACCCGTTAACTCGTTAACCTTCATAAATTACCCCCGCCGTAACTTCCCCCCGCTGTCATTACATCTCTCCACCCGCCCTCTGCGTTTGTAAATAAGGAGAGAGGAATGAGAGACCCTCCATTGAATAGATCGTTTTCCGGGTCTACTTCCTTAAAGGATGAAGGAACTGTTACTGAGTACCTATTTCCTCGCATCGTAAGCTCAACATGCGCAATTGGCCCCTCAATGCTAATGCATCTGGGATCAATTTCAAAACCAAATACCTCTTTCAGCACATCGTTGTCAATTGCATATGTTTCATACTCTCCCGTGTTCTCAAAATTTAAATATTTCCTTAGTTCAAAAGAATGCGCTTTAGTCATTTCCACAATAAAATGATCAGCTGTATTTGCTTCGCTATTACCAGCAAAAGAAGCAATCTTATCATTTATTCGCAAATTTTTCATATTTTCTTCGCTTAATTGCATATAAAAACTATGATGAAAATTGGTGCCTCCTTTATACTTTTCACTACGTAGTCGAAATGCAAATCCCTTATCTGATTCCAAATACACGTCTGATGATATTTTGCCATCATCGATAATATTATAATTTTCAACAACATTTAAGCCAAGATAATTTACTCCGAGGATGCCCTTCTCATCTCTCTCGACCAACCATTGATATACCTGATTTAATCTATATGACTCCTTCTTTTCTCCTTCTTCTTGAACATATTTTAATGTGACTTGATTATGAGCAAATAGACCTTCTGCTTTTATTGACGTTTCACATCTACCATCCATATTTTCCCTTGAAACTATTAGACGTTCATCCATATCCACCTTTGAGATCGCGATTTTACTTATTTGATCGTGCCATTTTTGTGTTTTATCTCCATATACTTGTGAAACCCTCTCCTCCCCATCAACACGAACAGAAAATGGCTCAAGAGGCTCTCCATGTGCGAATGACTTAAAAATGTCCTGGGTTGGCATGCCTGAGGGAACAGTTAAAATTACATCTCTTCCGTCAAGATTCGTTTCAACGGAAAGTCCAACTTCATTTTTCCTGACAGAGGCCGGTATCGTGAATCCATTATTTCGTAATATCACAAGTTGATCACTGGTAAGCTCTTCTCTCTCTGACTCTTTTCTATTTACATACCATTTTTCTTTCGTCAAATCATACGCAAAACCCGTAACTTCATCTTTTCCCTGTAAAAAAGGAATTTCAGTTGTCTTATAGATTCCTGAAATAGAAAGATCGATGTATACAGCCTCGTCTACTTCAATCTCTGATTTATGTGTTGAATCGGCGTGATATATCATAAGCTCATCTAATGGATCATTACTTGCGGTTATATGCATCGATGTCGATATCGATTGTCCCTTTTCAAAGAGTTGATTGGTAAAAACCTGATAATCACTGGAAGTACCATGAACAACAATTCCATCGTGGGGGTATTTCGCCATGTAATTATCTAAATAAATCCGATCGATTGTGCCATCAACTATTGTTGCCTCTGCGACGGGAAATGTGTGAAATGGCAAATAACTCTTCCAGCGATCTGTATCCCTAATTTGCCTTATGGCTGGCAAAGCCCCTTCTCCTCGAGGTTGAAAAAGAGGTCCGGTTGCATCAAAAGGCAACACTCTGTTTATTAGAGCGTGAATATTCTGATTATAAGTTTCCCTTGATATTTCAACTTGTTGCGCCATAAAAAAATAAAAAATTATTTAATAATATTCTCCCACCCACCCTCAGCATTTGTATAAATTGAAAGGGGGAGCATTGGTCCTTTTGCTTTTATCTCATCTGTCGGATTAAAGCCGTCAAGTGAGGATGGCACGGTAATGGAATATTCCCGCTTTCCCGTTTTGATCCCCAGATGTGCAACCGGTCCGGCAAGCCGTATCTCTTCAGGCGCAATTTCAAATCCGAATACGCTTTTCAAATCTTCAGCCGAACAATCAATTTCATTCTCTAGTTGAGTAAGCTCAAAATCCTTATATTTTCGCAAAACAAACTTTCTTTTTTCATGAGACCAGTCAAGTACCGGATCAGGCTTTCCTGAATCACCACAATCATCAAAGTATCTTTCAGCAATAGTGTTGTCCTTTTTTAGTTGATCTACCTGTTCTTTGGAAAACCTCATTCTTAAATTGTGTGTAAAATTCGAGTCATCCTTCCCCATTAAGCTTGTCAGTTTAAACTGATATCCCTTATTTGACTGAACAACAACTGTTGAATCAAACTCTCCTTCTCCATCCCCGTTTTTCGTGTAAGCACCAGTGTTATACCCCATGGCAACATTTATGCCTAATTCGTGTACTTCATGATTTGCAACGCCATTTCTTACCATTTCCTGGATTATCGAATGCACTTTATAATTAGCGCCATCCTCAATTCCAGTTACTCTGTAGTCAGCAAAGATCCCTAATAAAGATAAATCTTTTTGTAATACCCTCCCACTTCCAGAGCCAGCCTGAGAAAGACCTATAAATTCTGTATTGGTCATTTCCACTCTTTTAAGCTGTCCATGCCACACTTCAATCTGTTCTCTTGAAGTATCAATTACTTTTTCCTCATCATCCACCTTTATAGAAAATGGCACAATCGGAGTTCCGTCAAGGAATGCCGCCATCACATCTGTTTTCGGAAGATCTGTGGGAATGGTGATCTCTACCTCTTTCCCACTAATCAATACTAGAGCCTTAATTCCACCTGCTTCGGTTTTTTCGACAACGGTTGGAAGATTGAATCCTTGATTCTGAAGATTTGCTACCTGACCATCAGTTAGAGCCTGCGCTTGTCCGTTATTATCAACGACATTCCATTTCTTTCCCTCAAAATCCCAAAGTAAAGTCCATTCATTTGGACTTGATGTTAGCGTGCAAAAATCAAAATTTTTCTTCTTTTCTATTTGAGTCATCGAATACATAGCAATGTTTACAAAGATTGCTTTCTCGTTTCCTTGATGTTTAACATACATATGCGAAAGCAACAGATTTCCATGATTTTCTTTATCATTATCCTGAATTAGCACAGTAGTGCTTACTTCTTTATCTTTTATCAATCTCTGTGAAACATGTATATTTGCCTTTCTGTTTTCTCCCTCAACTACTATGCCTCCTTTCAGACCATCTTGAGATGTAGATAAATATATGTTCTGAACTTCGTTATTAACGGTTTTCGCCTGACAATTCGTGAAAAAAAATGTTGGAGCAATCGGTCTCCATAATGTCTGATATGGCTGAAACCGTTCTACAAGTGAAGCATAAGGTCCTGCTATAGGATTAAATTCGCATTTTGAATAAAGCGCTGTAGACATCGCCTTAGTGTAGCTGTCCCTGTTTAATGCCTCCATTGTTGCCATAGAGCCACATGATAACATAAATTGGAAGTATTTTCAACCATCACATTATTTTACTTTGTAATTTGACATTTCCTTTCTAAACTCGTACTATAAAGTTATATGAAATATATTCTAGCCCTTGTATTAACTGCAGCTGCGCTTGTCTTTACTACTTTTGTCTATGCGGAAGAGTTTGCAATAACAAAAATCGGAGCACTAACCGTGAATGGTAAATATTACAAGCAGTTTTGGTATGAGCCGACAAAATTAACGCTTGAAGGCACCGGCTCAAGGGGCGCAAATATTGATATTTTTGTTGATAGTGACATAACAACGATTAAAGCAGATATAAATGACGGTAAATGGAAATATACCCACCCCGTGGAGCTTGAAAAAAAGGATCATAATATCAAAGTTGGGTCAGGTGAAAAAATATATTCTTTTATTTTGACAATAGGAGTAGCATCCGTCCCGCTTGAGGCATTGACCAAAGGAGGAATACTTCCTGAGGCGGGAGTAATAATTCCCCTTTTAATCCTTGCGGGAATTGCGGGAACACTCATATTTTT
>Ga0051987_10001156_pt1 | contig 13739 bp, 14 predicted proteins | sample CryGey08umfilter_2_FD_58083 | JGI IMG/M metagenome (GOLD analysis project Ga0051987, IMG submission 58083) | Groundwater microbial communities from aquifer in Utah, USA - Crystal Geyser 4/10/14 0.8 um filter | ecosystem: Environmental > Aquatic > Deep subsurface > Groundwater | place: USA: Utah... | reverse complement strand
TTACAAGAAAAGGTTCAGCAATTGAGCATAGCGATCTTTTCCCTACAAAAGAAGCAACTCGGGATTTATTTGAGATATTAGCGAAAATTGATAATGACAAATACGGAATTTATTGGAAAGCATGTCCTCCGATAGCCGGATTTTCTTGTAAACGTCATTTGTATAGTTGTACTCTGAATTCTCAAGGATATATTCAGCCATGCGTTGGGATCGACTTAAAAATAGGTAATATTCGCACTGAAAAGCTTGCTTCAATTTTGCGCAATAGTAAAGTATTGCGGGAATTATCTCAAATTCGAACTAATATTAAAGGCGTTTGTAAAACCTGTGAATTTCATAATGATTGCTATGGCTGTCGGGGTAATGCATATAATTTAGCCGGTGATTATTTGGCAAGTGACCCGACATGTTGGAGAATTAAGAATGAAGCTATTACTGGTAACTCCAGTTGCAAAAAGTAAATTTCTAGGAAGAGGGTTCGCGTTTAATCTTCCTTTTTTAAGCCTGCCTATTATTTCGACTTATACTCCTGCTGATATAAAAGTGACAATCATTGATGAACGCATAGAAAGGATTGATTATAATGTCCCCTATGATTTGGTAGGTATAACACTTATGACGCCATTAGCGCCGCGGGCATATGAAATTGCTGATGAATTTCGTAAGAGAGGCGTAACTGTAGTTATGGGGGGTATGCATGTCAACGCGCGTCCCGAGGAAGTGCTTGAGCATTCTGATGCGATTGTTATAGGTGAGGCAGAGCGAATTTGGCCTCAGCTTATCGATGATTTTAAGAAAGGCGCGCTTAAAAGAATATATAAATTAGATGGATATACTAATCTTGATACCCTAATCCCAATGAAGCGGGATCTCCTTTGTAAGAACAAATATGTCCCGGTTGAATTTTTAGAAACAACGCGCGGATGTCCCTTTGGGTGTCATTTTTGCTCTGTGACTAAGTTTTTCGGAGGGAAGTATAGGGTGCGTTCGGTGGATGATGTAGTAAGAGAGATTGCAACGCTTAAACCGACTGCCTCAAGATTTAGCATAAAAAATGTAGTTTTTTTTGTGGATGATAATATCATTGGGGATCGCAATCACGCGCGTGAATTATTTGAAAAAATTAAACCATACAAGCTTAATTGGTTGGGGCAGGCTTCGATGAATTTAGCAAAAGATGATGAGCTTTTGTCGCTTGCGCGAGACAGTGGATGTATGGGGCTCCTTATTGGTTTTGAGTCGCTGTCTGACGAAGTGCTTAAGGATGTAGGCAAGAAGCCTAATGTCACTCGGGAATATCTCTCGGCGATCCGCAATATCCAAAGTTATAAAATAGGGATCATGGGGTCTTTCATTTTTGGTTTTGATCAGGATGATGAAACTGTTTTTGATAGGTATTGGGAATTTATTCGACGATCAGGGTTGGAAGCTGTTTATTTAGGGATCATGACGCCATATCCAGGGACTAGATGTTATGATGAGTTAGAAAAAGAGGGAAGGATATTTGATCATGATTGGAGTAATTATGATACCTCTCATGTTGTATTCCACCCAAAGCAAATGTCCTCAGATAGGTTAAGCAAGGGGTATCAATGGGCGTTTAGAAAAACATATTCTCTTTATTCCATATATAATAGGCTCCGTTCATCACAGGCTTACCCGCTTTTTTTCTGGCCTATGAATATCGGAATACACTTTTCCGTAAATCGTCTAGTTAAGGCTCTGAATTAAATTGTGAAAAAAGTACTGTTAATTTCAGCTAATCAAGAGAAGGTCCCGTATCCCGTAGCACCAATCGGGCTTTTGTATGTCGCAAATGCACTCAAGAAAGCTAAGTTCGATGTTTCAATATTGGACTTATGTTTTAGCGGTAACACAAATGACGATATTAAAAAAACAATAAAGCAAAGAGAGCCTGATTTTATCGGTGTTTCTCTTCGCAATGTTGATAATCTTACTTTTCCTCGCAGTGTTTCTTATCTTCCCGCAATAAAAAAAATCATAAAAACTACTAGACGTTATACAGATGCGCCTCTTGTTCTAGGTGGTTCAGCGTTTTCGCTTTTCCCTAAGCAGATATTGTCATACTTGGGCTGTGAATGGGGGATTGTAGGTGAAGGGGAAGAAGCGTTTGTTAATCTCTTGAAACAGTTGAATGCGGAAGCTAATAATCTTAATACTATTAATAATCTTGTTTGGCGACAAGACAGTAGGATTAATTCTAATCCGGCAAGCTGTCTGCGCTCGCCTTTTGATTTTGTGTTGGATTATGGTCTTATTAATAACTATTTGTACGCGAATTTCGCTGGCATGATGAATGTACAGACGAAGAGAGGGTGTAGATTTAAATGTTCATATTGTACCTATCCCTCGATTGAAGGGAAAAGCTATCGTCTGAGATCGCCTGCAATAATTGCACAAGAAGTATCTCTTTTGCAGAAAAAATATGCCATACCGCACGTATTTTTTGTTGACGATGTTTTTACCTATCCTGCCAATCATGCTTTATTGGTTTGTGAGGCTTTATTGAGCAAGAATATCAAGATGCCTTGGAGTTGTTTTGCTTCTCCGTATGGGATTACTAAAAAGCTTCTTATGTTTATGAAAAAAGCTGGTTGTACTCATATTGAGTTTGGGTCCGACGCGTTATCAAACAGAGTATTGAAAAAATTGCGCAAACCTTTTGCCGTGCAAGATGTGCTTAAGGCGAGTAGTTTATGTAAGGAGATTGGAATTAAGTGTGCTCATTATATTATTTTTGGCGCTCCTGGTGAAAACGACGATACGCTTAGGGAAGGATTTGCGACAATTCGTAAACTACATGGAGATGCTATTATCGCGATGGTAGGCATTCGTATTTATCCGGGGACAGAGTTAGAAAACTTGAGTATACATGATGGAGTAATTTCAAAACAAACAGATCTTTTATTTCCGCATTTTTATTTATCCAGAGAATTACCCACGAATAAATTGCTAGAAAAAGTTGCTAAGTTTGCAAGGGAAAATTCTAGTTGCATTGTGCCAGGATTAGAAATTAGAAGCTCAGAGAAAATGTATGCGGTCTTACGTAAGCATTACCATCAAGGCCCATTGTGGGGATATTTAGGATAAAACGCTACTGAAATCCGTAGGAGGGGAAGGTGGAAGAATCCTATTTCAAAAATAAAGTTGTACTAGTAACTGGTGCAAGCCGCGGGATAGGGCGGGCCATTGCTGAGAGTTTGAGTTTACTTGGAGCGCGAGTAGTCGCTAATTATAATAAAAGTGAAAAAGAAGTTACGGAATTAGTTGATACGTTAAAACGTAAGAATTGTAGTATCGAGGCTTACCGCGCTGATGTGACGAATGGCAAAGAGGTCGAGAAAATGGTTGATTTTATCACCGAAAAATATCAAGAGATCGATATATTGGTAAATAATGCTGGTTTAAAAAAAGATACTTTCTTGGCGATGATGAGCGATGAAGACTGGGAAGATGTGATCGATGTCAATCTGAAAAGTGTTTATAATGTAACTAAATGGGTATCGAGAGTCATGATACGTCAGCGGAAAGGAAAGATTATTAGCATCTCTTCTCTTAGCGCTTTACGGGGACTTCCAGGACAGGCGAATTATGCTGCTGCAAAGGGCGGCGTAATAAGTTTTACACGCGTTGTAGCTCGTGAGCTTGGGCGGTTTGGCATACAAGTCAATGCTTTAGCCCCTGGATTCATAGAGACTGAAATGCTACAAAGTATGAATAAGGAATCGCTTGAAGAATTAATACAGGGGATTCCCTTGGGCAGAGTTGGCACCGCTCAAGATATTGTTGGGGCCGTATTATTTCTTGCTTCTGATCGTGCAGATTATATTACAGGCCAGACGATATTGATCGATGGGGGCTTAGGCATATAGCATTATGGATAAATACGATGCAGTAATTATAGGAGGAGGGATAGGAGGTTTAACTTGCGCTCTTCTTTTGGCTAAAAAAGGAGCACATGTGGCTGTATTTGAAAAAGAAAAGCGCCCGGGAGGCTACTGTACTTCTTTTTCGACAGACGGGTATCTATTTGATGCATGCATTGCTTCCATTGGTGGGTTACGAAAAAATGAACCGCTACGTCGTATAGTCGAGGATGATTTGGGCGTATGGGGTAAAGTTGAGTTTGACGAATTAAACCCTGTTCAGCGTAATTTATTTCCTGACTTCAGTATTGATATCCCTGCCGATGTTAATCAATATAAGGATGCCCTAAGTAAAATATTCCCAGCAGAACAAGAGGGGATTAAGAAAACCCTTTCTTTAATGGAAGAAATCCATGTGTCTTCGTTGCGTGCAATGTGTAATACTTCTGACAGCGAAGTGTTGGCAGACTACTTAGACAAATCACTTTACGATCTTCTATCTTCATATATTTCTGACGAGAAATTGAAAGCGGTGCTCTCTTCGTACTGTACTTTTCTGGGGGTATCTTCACATGATGCATCAGCCGTAGCTGCTTCAAACATAATGATGCATTATGTAAAAGGGGGAGCGTTTCGAGTAAGGGGAGGGATTCAAAAGTTAAGTGACGTGCTTGTGAGTGAGATACGGAATTGCGGCAGTGAATTTTTTCTAGAAGAAGAGGTTGTTCGCATCCTTTGTAATGGGGTCCAAGCAACTGGAGTCGTTACAAAGAACGGGAAAAAAGTAGTAGCTACGCATATAATTTCCAATATTGATGTAAAGACCGCATTTAGTCTTATGGAAAGCAGAATCCTAGATGAGGGGAAAACCAAGAAAATAAATGAGTTAGAAACATCTGGTTCTTTAGTTCTTGCCTACTTGGGAGTAGAAGATGATTTGAGTAGCTTTGGCTTAGCATCTGTTATGGGATATTTTAGTTCATATGATTTTGATGGAATGCTGAATATGAACAACCACATGTCTTTTGGGGTTACTTTTCCATCTTTATTTGATAAGTCACTAGTCCCTAAGGGATGTGGTAACGTTGTAATTCACTGTCCGTTCTGTTATACTGGCAATTCAAAGGTCGTAAATAAGGATGAGGTTGGTAAAGCATTAGTAGATGAGCTAGGCAAGATTATGCCTGGTATTACCGATCGAGTTGTGTATCAAAGCATTGCTGGACCAGATACATTGCAGCGTTATTCCGGTAATTCTTTTGGTGCAGCGTATGGCTGGAAGCAAGATGCCAATTTTTTGAAAAACCTACCTTTTTTGCGCAACTTGGTAGATAATTTCCATTTGGTAGGACATTGGGCTGGATATGGTGGTGGAGTAATGCCCTCCATTTTTTCTGCCTACAAAGTAGCAAAAGATATTACGAGATAGGAGGTATTTGTTTATATGGAAAGTAGTAATCAGTCTGAATTGTGTGATCGTATAAAAAGGATGATTGTTAAGGCAGTAAAGTTAAAGATTCCACCGGAGCGTATTGAGAATACAAAACCGTTGTTTGGGCCGGAAGGGGTTGGGCTAGATTCTATAGATGCTCTTGAATTGGTAATCGCTCTGGAAAAGGAATTTGGCGCAAGAATCTCTGATTCCAGTGTTGGTAGAAAGGTATTAGTTTCTGTAGAGACAATAGCTAAGTTTATTCAGGAAAATAGCAGTGAAAAACCTATTCAATAGAGATATTCTGGAGTTGCTACCTCATCGCGAGCCATTTTTGTTTATTGATAAAGTGGTCTCCGTTGAATCTGGCTGTGTTACTGCTTTAAAGCACATAAAGAAAGATGAGGAGTATTTCAAGGGGCATTTCCCTGGGAAACCTCTTGTTCCAGGGGTTTTGATTGTAGAAAGCATGGCCCAGGCCAGCGGGATTGCGTGTGTTGCTTATTTAGATAAGCAGAAAGATAGCGCTAAGAAAGATCCGAGCGTATATTTTCTTTCGCGAATTTCTGATATTAAATTTAAGCATCACGTTTTGCCCGGAGATACGCTTGTTATTAGATCCGAGGTTATCCAGCACTTTGCCCCTTTTTTCAAGGTGCAAACATCATGCAAGGTAAATGATAAAATTGTTGCTGAAGGTGAATTAGTATTAACAAAGCCGGAAGGAGAAGTGGTATGAAAAAAAACATGCTGTTGTTAGTGGGGGTGTTTTTGGTAAGTTTAGTGTGTAATGTATATGCTGGGACGCTGCAAAAGGATGAGACTTTATTTGTTCGATCGAATTTGCACGCTGTAGGAACAACTTTAGCTTGGCATAACATGAGTTCTTTTAAAGATGTAATTCCTGCGGGTACTGAAGTAAAAATAGTGAAATGTGGTGGCGAGCGAATCGTATTTGTTACATCCGAAAATAATAAAAAGTATGTATTGGAAGCTAATTCTGCACAATGGGATAAGTATTTAGTAAAGGATAAGAATGAGATTAAAGCTGGCAAAGAAAATATATCTGTTGGGATGTCTAAAGAAGAAGTGTATGCATCAATGGGTTGCCCAGCGTATATTGCTTGGGGAATAAAGAGCTACAATCATCCCTTAGAAGATATTATGAAAAGTGATAAGTGGTATTATTTAAAAAATTCACGCAATCATGACAAATTAATTAAATTCGAGAATGGGATTGTTTCTTCCATTGAGAAATATTAATAGATTTACTTTATATAGTTGATTGGTCTTGAGTATGACCTATGAGAAGTGTTATATCTGTGGTAGTGGGGAAAAAAGTTTTATTAAGAAAGAGGGTCGATGGGATATAGTTGAATGTAAAGTTTGTTCTTTTGTATATATTACGCCGCTTCCTGACGAACAATTTCTTAAGCTACACTACCAACAATATCTTCCTGCCGACGCAGTTAGCATCGCGCAATGGCGTGCGATGATGGCTGAAATTTTTCGAAGATCCCTAAATGTCATTGAAAGTGAATCTAATTACAAAAGAGGGACTCTGCTAGATATCGGCTGTGGCTACGGGTTCTTCTTAGAGAAAGCGCGCCAAAAAGGATGGCGCGTATTTGGTATTGAGCCTTGTGATCATGCCCGGGAGTATGCAAAATCAAAGTCGCTTGACATTGAAGAAGGCAACTTATTCGATCGGAAGTATCTCGACGAAACTTTTGATGTTGTAACACTATTTTATGTGTTAGAGCATTTACCCGAACCCTTACGATATCTTAAAGAAGTCTATCGTATTTTGAAACCGGGTGGGTTGCTATTAGCGAGAGTCCCTCACACAACTCCTATAGTAAAAATTCTTAGGTTGTTTGGTATTCGGAATAGGCTGTATGACGTACCTTCTCACTTGAGTGATTTTTCTCCCCGGACCCTGGCGAGGGCATTAGAAAAAACCGGATTCAATGATATTCATACTTTCCCAGGAGGGGCTACGAGGCCTCATCCCTTAGGTGCGAGAATGATATCTTATAGTTCTGGGTTGCTGGCTGATTTTTTATATATTATAAGTGGTAAGCGATTATTAGTTCCCGGTGTCAGTAAAACTACTATTGCAAGAAAAAGGAAACATAGTGTCAGCTAATAGAAAAAGTGTGCTTGTCACAGATGGCATTTGGCGTAAGTCTATTGCTGTCGTAAGAGCATTAGCTCGTTCTGGTGTAAAAGTCGCTATAGGGGAGCGTACTTGGATGGCTCCGGGTCTGCTTTCGCGCTATGTTAGCAAAAGATATATCTACCCTTCACTTGAGAATTACCCGGATAAATTTTTGTCGTGGCTTGAAGATGTGTCTAAATTAAATAAATTTGATGTGTTAATTACTCCAGAAGAAGAGACGAGTTTATTGGTTGCTCAACATATAAATAGATTGTCTTCTTACGTACGCATACCGCTTGCTCGATTTGAAGCTCTTACACTAGCGCGTAACAAGTTTAATCTCTTAACACATGCACAGAAGATGGGCGTGCCTTGTCCTAGGACTTTGTTGGTCAAGAAGGATGAGGATATTTTTGGGAGGGCGAAAGGGTTATCGTTTCCCTTAGTGTTTAAGCCCATTATTAGTTCAGGAGGGCATGGGATTAGGTATGTATTTACAAAAGATTTGCTCCTAGAAAATTATCGGGAGATGTCAAAAAAATACGATTCTTTTCTTCTACAAGAATACATTCCTGGGAACGACTATTTTGGTGTATCGGTTATCTTTAATGATCATTACAAAATGCGTTGTGCTTTTGTGCATAAAAAGGTAAGACAGTACCCTGCGAGCGGTGGTGCCAGTACCTGCGCTATCTCAGTTAAATTTCCTAAGCTTTTAGAATTGGTAGAGCCTTTGCTAACATCTCTGAGTTGGTATGGAAGCGCCAATGTTGAGTTTAAGGTTGATGAGAGAGATAAAACTCCAAAACTTATGGAGGTAAACCCACATTTATGGGGATCGCTACAATTGGCAATCTCTTCAGGTATAAATATTCCTTGCTTACTTTATCAGCTTGCGATGAAAGGCGATATACAGCCGCAGTTTGAATACAAAACAGGAGTAAAATTTCGCTGGTTTGTATACGGCGATTTTATGCACTTTCTAACTAATGCGATTGATCATAAAAAGTTTGATCTTGACGTTTTAAAGCTTTACGAGAAGGATAGTTGCCATGCCACTTGGTTATTATCGGACCCTTTGCCTTTTCTAGGGTTACCATTATCTTTGCTCGATTACGTTATTAGCGATGAAATGAAGAAGTTCCGTACGTAAGATAGCATATGCCAAAACATAAGCCTCAAAGTAATATTTTTAACCATGCGTGGAGTTATCGATTCTCTCTTGCAGTAGCTAGCATTATGCCGCTTTCGTTTCTCCATTTTGTTACCAGAAAGATAGCTATGCTGTGGCATTGGATTGATAAAGGTACGGTTAAGCAAGTTGAGAGCAATCTCTCAAGGGTTATCGGGAATAATCCTATGGCACTACATAAGGCCTCTAGAGAGCTTTTTTTTAATTATGCTGCATATTTGGCGGATTGGGCGCGGTTCATTGCGGTAGATACATCTGGAGTATTTTCTTTTTTGAACGAAATTAATGGGAAGGATAATTTTAAAGAAGCACACGCGAAGGGAAAGGGAATTATTATTCTTACGGCGCATTTAGGGAATTGGGAACTAGGTGGTCTTGTTTTTACTCATTCTGGTATGCCTTTTAATGTTGTTACTGCAAAGGATGAGGCGGAGGCAATAGCAAGAGTGCGTACTAAGGTCAGAGCTTTGCACAATATCAAAACGATAACCATTGAAGAAGGTTCATTTTTTTTAATTGATATTGTAAATGCACTAAGGCGGAATGAGCCTGTTGCTATGTTAGTAGATCGCTACGAAAAGAAGAATGGCGTTCTTGTAGATTTTCTTGGAGAAAAGACATACTTTCCTCGAGGGCCTGTGTTGCTTGCGAAGGCAACGGGGGCAGCAGTAATGCCAGCTCTTGTAGTGTTAGATAAGAGTAAGAAATATAAGGCAGTTTTAGATTCTCCTATTGAGATGGAATGGAGCGGAGATGAGGAGATGGATATTTGTGTAAATGTAGCCAAAATAGCTAAGGTTTTTGAACAATATATACGCGCATATCCAACTCAATGGTTCAATTTTTCAGCGATATGGGATGCGTGAATGAAAAAGCGAGTTGTAATAACTGGCATGGGGATAGTGACATCTTTAGGAGCCGGCATTGATATAACAGCTTCAGCTCTTAGGGCGAGTAGGGCAGCAATAGGCCCTATTACTTCTTTTGATACTTCTAAGCATAAGACTAATCAAGGTGGTGAAGTCGGGGTAGAGATACTAGAAAGCGTTATTTATAAGGACAAGCAGTTTCATTTAGATCGTGCTACTAAATTGTTGTTACGTGCGTGTAAGGATGCGTTGAATGATGCTAGACTATTGACTCAACAAGGGGAATATATTAAAGCACCTTTAGTTGTTGGAACGACACTAGGCGGGATATGTTCAGGCCAGAATTTTCACCGAGCAATGTTATTAAAAGAAGATACGCAGAAGTATGCTCGTTTTTTAGGAGATGCTTTGGCTTGTCATCAGCCTTTTCATGTTGCTTCGATACTTGGCATTCTTGGTGAAACTATAGTACTTAATAATGCCTGTGCTTCAGGGTTGAGCGCGATAGGATGTGCGTTTGAACGAGTTCGCCTGGGGAAGTCCACTGTGGTAATTGCTGGTGGTTATGATGGAATGTCTGATTTTGCCCACGCTGGGTTTAATACTTTACAGCTTGTAACCTCAGATAAATGTCGTCCTTTTGACAAAAACAGAAGCGGTCTTTTGTTAGGTGAGGGGGCCGGTGTTGTTATTGTAGAAGAACTTGAGCATGCGATGAAACGCAATGCTACCATTCATGGAGAGATTATTGGATTTGGTCAATCTTCAGACGCGTATCATATTACTAAACCTGATCCTGAGGCGCAGGAGGCGGCTAGCGCAATACGCAATGCTATAGAAGAGGCAGGGGTTACGCCAGAATCGATAGATTATATCAATGCACATGGGACAGGCACACCTTCGAATGATTCAATGGAAACCAAAGCGATTAGTAATGTTTTAGGGGAGTATGCAAAGAGAGTGCCAGTGAGCTCTACAAAACCTTTTACTGGGCATTTATTAGGAGCTGCAGGGGCAACTGAGGTAATATTTTCCATTATTTCGATGCAACAAAATAACATTCCAGAAAACTTAAATTATATCACTCCGGATCCAGAATGTGACCTTAATTTAGTTACGGGCGGAAGCAGGGATCAAGAATTGAAAATGGTTCTTACTACTTCTTTTGGCTTTGGTGGTTCAAACGCAGCGATGGTTTTAAGAAAATTTGCTTAAAAATATGGAAAAAGATTTTGTAATAACTGGCGTTGGATTTCTGGGTAATTGGGGAGTAGGCAAGAAAGATTTTATTCGTTTCCTTAGGGGGGAGGGGGTGCCGGTTTCAATTGAGGAAGTCGATTTTGACGCTTATATAGATGTTCCATCGGTGCGGCGTGCTGACTATATCTCATGTTGTGCCTTGACTGCTGCTAAGTTCGCGCTAGAAGATGCGGGAATGTTGCCAATAAGTAAAGAGAAAAGCAATAGGATTGGGGCGATATTAGGAACGGTGCATGGGGCATTGTATTATACAATTGAGTATCATGCTTCTTTGGTCTTGGGCGATCCGAAGCTCGCCAGCCCGCTTCTTTTTAGTGACTCTGTTGCAAATGCAGCAGTGAGTCATATTTCTACGGGATTAGGTATTCGTGGCTATTCAACAACGGTCCCGGGGTATTGTGGAGTAACGCAGGCTCTTAAGTTAGGCATAGAGCTCATTCAACAAGGAGTGATTGACGTGTGTCTAGTTGGAGGGGCCGATGTAAATCATGATTTTTTAACAAAAGCTTATCGCGGATGTTTGTGTAGTCCCGAGTTGATTGTTAATACTTTCGGCGGGAGTGGTTGCTTAGTTATAGAGTCTTTGTCTCACGCAATAAAGAGAAAAGCGAAAATATATGCGAAAATTGATGGCGTAAGCATTATTACTGCTTCCTATGCTGTTGCGAGCTGCTACAATATTTCTCCTTTGCAGGATTTACTTAATGAGGCAAATATTGAATTAAGGGATAACGATTGCTTTCTTAATATGTCTTTCGATGATGAAGATAGCCTTTGTAGAAGAGATTTATTTCTGCCGAAATTTAGCAGACATCACTTTATATCTTTAGATTGTAGTAGCAGTTTTGGATACGGCTTTGCTGCAGCTGAAGCATTTCAAATTATTCTAGGTGTATTGGGAGTGGATTCTGAAGAATACCTGTCTTCTTTTAAGGGGATTAATACTAATAAACCCCCAAATCGAATTTTTATAACTCGGACTACTTTGGCGGGTACGAATTCCTGTGCACTTTTTTCGCATTGCTCATGAAGTCACGGTTAATTATGTCTAAACGATGGTGGATTAAAATTGTAATTGCACTAATTTTTCTTGGTGTTATTTTAATTTTTGTTCGTTGGCACGGATTTATTTTTTCAAATCTAAGTGAGAAAACCGAAATAGTAAAATATTGGGTACAGAAACTAGGTGTATGGGCGCCATTAGTATATTGCCTAGGTTTTATTTTGAGACCGATAGTGTTTTTTCCGGCGACACCTTATGCGATACTAGGAGGGATATTATTTGGAAGCATCTGGGGGACACTTTATGTAGTGATAGGCGCAATGTGCTCAGGTATTTGCGAGTTTTTATTTGTGCGTTATTTCGCCGACGAGAGGGTGAAGACATTCTTAGAAAATAAAACAAAGAAGGTGAGTGGAACGATTTCAAAACATGGATTTATTACAGTTTTTTTAGTGCGGATTATTCCTAATGTAGCGTTTGATTTGCAGAATTGCGGATTGGCTCTTGCGCCAATTAAATTTTCGCATTATGCTTTGGGTACTCTTTTAGGATGTCTTCCCGCGTGTATATTCTATGCTTCTTTTGGGAATCTTGCTTTAAATTGGTCTGTCCCTTGGCAGGTAGGTTTTGTGGTATCCTTTGGGATATGTCTCTTTCTGCTCAGATTTTTCTTATTTAAAGCGAATAAATATCGTGATAACAATGGAATGGGGGCGGAGTGAGCGATTTTGTGGTAAACGCGCTTTCCATAGATTTGGAAGATTGGTATCATATTTGTGGTTTAGAACATCTGGAGAAACTCGACAAGTGCTCTGATTCAAATGATCGCTTAGGAAAGAATGTAGAGAATATCCTTTTTTTATTAAAACAATATGATATTCATGCCACTTTTTTTGTTGTAGGTTCAATAGCAAAGGATGTCCCAGGGCTTATTAAACGTATAGCGGATGCTGGGCATGAGCTAGCAGCACATGGTTTTTCGCATCACAGAATATTTGATATGACCCCAGAAGAATTTGAAGAAGATTTGTTGCGAACCAAGGTGGCTATTGAAGATGCTATAGGGAAGAAGATCTCAGGATACAGAGCGCCCGAGTGGTCATTGAAGAAAACCAATGTTTGGGCATTGGATATACTTAAAAAACATGGTTTTTCCTATGATGCGAGCGCTGTTCCTTTGAGCCATTTAGGAGGAAAGTATTTTAATTTTTATCCATATGAGATCAAGACAAAATATGGCAATATCTTTGAATTTCCTTTGAGTACATTTCGCTGCTTATGGGATAGGTTGCCATTTTCAGGGGGATTGCCTATGCGCATCACTCCATATTTTTTTATTTTTGATTGTACTAAAATGATTAATAATTTGGGATATCCTGTAATTTTTTATCTACATCCTTGGGAGTTTGATTCTGATCAGGTAAAGATAAACTTACCTATCAATCGTCATTTTATGCGTTATTGTAATTTGGAATCTACAGAAAAGAAGACAAGACTTTTGCTAGAGCATTTTGAATTTACTACGGTTGAAGAGGTCTTTGGATTAAGTAAAGCCAATCGTAGAAAATCTAGTTTTCGCAGTAAGGATTACAAATGTTATGATGTAGCTTATTTTAAATCAGTCGTTTTGACAGCCATTTTAATTATGGGAATATTTGTAATTATTTTCGGTCTAGTATTTTTAATGAAACAGTACGCTTTTTTACTGGTAATAATCATGCTTACAATATTTTATTGGCCTTGGGGTTTGCTATTCAACAAGGGCAATCTTTTTGCTAAATGCGGAGCTATTAAATAAGTAGTTAGAACTTATATAATTATAGTTTTTGAGAAGAAATAAAGTAGATTATGAAAGTATTATTTGTGGTTTTGATAATAATTGTCTGGTCATCAATATACTTGCCAGTAGCGATAGTATGTTATTTGCTGGGTTTC